>CERI01013270.1_pt1 | contig 46669 bp, 40 predicted proteins | sample 350261 | NCBI WGS metagenome assembly CERI01 (sample SAMEA2620979, study PRJEB7988) | marine metagenome | isolation source: saline water (ENVO:00002010), including
AAAAAAATTGCCAAAGAGAAAAATTTATCAAATCTTTTTGACAATAAGGACAGTAATTTGGATAATGAAGTTTCGATTGAAGTTAATTAGAAAAATTACTTCTTGAAATTACACTGTCTGTCAGATCAAGTAGTGGTTTTTACACTATAACTAAATACGATTATGATCAATAATCTTTTTATCTTTTGATTTACGATCTTTAAACTCAATTTTATTATCCTTAGCTAATCTTGGGCCAATAATTATTTGCTTTGATATGCCTATTAAATCAGCATTGGAAAATTTTTGCCCCATACTGTTATTAGTATCGTCAATTAATATTTCATAGCCCTTTTTTTCTAATTTTTCCTTTAAATTTATTGTTAATTCACTACATTTCTTATCTTCAGGCTTAAGATTAATAATTATATAATCAAAAGGAGAGATTTCTTCGGGCCAGATAATGCCATTATCATCGTGATTAGCTTCTATTGCAGCAGCAATCACTCTTGACACCCCTATGCCATAAGAGCCCATATTAGGATAAAATTCCTTACCATCTTGACCTAGCAATTTTGCATTCATGGCTTTAGAATATTTGGTATTAAAATTAAATATATGACCAACCTCAATACCTCTTTTAACAATTAAATCTTTCTTATCAATATTGCATTTATCAGGATCATGCATATCATCAGCCATAGCATATATATCTTTTATCTGATTAAGATCGTAATTTTGAGATTCTAATATTTGATCTAATTTTTTATCATAATAAATGGCACTTTCTCCAGTTTTTGCTAAAATATGAAATTCGTGAGATAGATCGCCGCCAATAGCTCCTGTATCTGCTTTAAGAGCAATTGCATTAAGACCTAATTTTTTAAAAATATTAAAATATGTTTGATAGATTTTATAATATGTTTTCTTGGCGGATTCTTCATCAATATCAAATGAATATGAATCTTTCATAAGAAACTCCCTACCCCTCATTAAACCAAATCTTGGCCTAATTTCATCTCTAAATTTCCAATGAATTTGGAATAGATTCATTGGTAGATCCTTATATGATTTAATATTTTTACGGAATATATCAGTTACCACCTCTTCATGAGTTGGGCCATATAGCAAATCTCTATCATGTCGATCTTTGATTCTAAGCATTTCTTTGCCATAAGCATCATAGCGGCTAGATTCTTGCCATAATTCAGCTGGCTGAATTGTTGGCATTAATATTTCATTGGCGCCAGATTTAATCATTTCTCTTCTAATGATTGATTCAACTTTTTGTAGTACTTTAACACCTAATGGCAACCAACTATATATACCAGATGCTGTTTGCCTAATCATACCAGCCCTAATCATAAGCTGATGCGAAATTATATTAGCCTCAAGAGGATTTTCTTTTAATGTTGGTAAAAAATATTGTGATAAAAACATTTTAGTTATTTAAATTTTTTAAGAAATTAACAGCAAATTTAACTCCTTTAATATCTATTGAATGATCTAAATTATCAATAGCAAGATATTGGCAAGGAATATTATTTTGCTTTAATATTTCTATCCCTTCTTCAAAATTACTAAAATCAACAACCGAATCTTCCTTACCATGAATAAGACATATATTTGGCCTTGAATTTGTTGCTTGATTTGTCATTTCAGGCATAATAACTCTACCAGAATATGCAATAACAGCTCTTACTTGCTCCTTTAATATTAGTGCTTGATATATTGCCATCATCGCCCCTTGCGAAAATCCTACTAACACTAGGTTGCTATATGACAAATTGAATCTTTTTAATTGCTCATCAATAAAGGATGTTAATTTGATATTTGCTTCTTTAATATCACTATAAATTTGAGTAATGGGTCTTCTGTCAATATCATTATATAAAGAAAACCATTGATAACAATTTGGAAAGCCGCCTTCCCAATCTTGAATAGCATTGGGAGATATAAAATTTGCTTTTGGCAAAGCAATTTTATATTCATTTGCTAAATTAATTAAATTTTGACCATTAGCACCATAACCATGTAAAAAAATTACTAGATTTTTTGGATTATCTATTGTGCAATTTTCATAAGTTTTTAAAATCATCACTTAAATTTATTTTTTAATAATGCTTACATTAAATAATCTAACATATTATATAGATAACAAGCAAATTTTTAAAAATATCGGCCTATCTGTAAGTCTATCCTCTGCTCTTATTATTAAAGGCGATAATGGCTCAGGTAAAACATCTTTGCTTAAAATAATATGTGGCATCAAAAAACCTTATAATGGCACTATATTATGGGGCAATGACAATATTGAAGATATAAGATCTGATTTTAATAGTGATATACAATATATTGGTCATCAAAATTTTCTAAAAGATCATCTTACTGTAAAAGAAAATTTAGAATTTTTCTCAAAATTATATGATTGTCAATTAGCTCTTAATAGTGCGTTATCTTTCTTTGAAATTTCAAATATAAGTAATATATTTGTAAAAAATCTTTCTGCTGGAATTAAAAAACGTATCATGCTTGCAAAATTACTTGCATGCCCAGCAACAATTTGGATCTTAGATGAACCATTAGTTAATTTAGATAAACACTTTCAAGAAAAATTCATTGGCTTAATCAAAACAAGAATAAAAGAAGGAGGTCTAGTTATTTTAACAACCCATGATAATGTTTTTGATAATTTAGGTCCAGTAATTAATATTAATGATTTTAAAAATGACTAGTAATTCAAGAGTTGTTGCACTTATCACCGCATGTGGCAGAGGAACGCGCCTTAATATTGACTCAGAAATTCCAAAGCAATATTTACCACTTGGTAATATGACAATGCTTAGATATACTATAAGCTCATTTCTAGATAATAAAAATATTGATGATGTAATATGTGTTATTAATAAAAATGATATTGAATTATACAATGAAGCGGTGAGTGGTCTTGATTTGATGAATCCAATTATTGGAGGAAAAACTCGTCAAGAATCAATCTTAAATGGATTAAAGTCGCTAGCTAATGAAGAATCAATACCTGAATATATTCTAATTCATGATGCTGTTAGACCTTTTGTTTCTAAAAAATTAATAAATGGAATTATTGAAAAACTTAAAACTCATCCCGCTGTAATTCCTGCAATTGCTGTTGATGATACTGTTAAAAAAATATCAGATAATGTTATACAATGGACATTAGAAAGAGATAATTTATGGAGAGCTCAAACACCTCAGGGATTTGTTTTTGATGATATCTTAAATTCTCATATTGCATTTAAAGATCTTACTTTTACTGATGATGCTTCAATTCATGAATATGCAGGAATACCAGTATCTATAATACCAGGTTCTCAAAATAATTTTAAAATCACAACAAAAGATGATTATGAAAGAGCTCAAAAAATTGCAATATATTCAAGAAATAATATCCAGACCAGCTACCGATGTGGCAATGGATTTGATACTCATAAATTAGAAGATGCAACAGAAAGAGATAATAAAATTAGACTTGGAGGAGTAGATATTGAATTTAACAAAAAATTAATAGCACATTCTGATGGAGATGTAGTAATACATTCTTTAATGGATGCTATATACGGCGCATTGTGCCTTGGAGATATTGGTGATCACTTTCCAGATAATGAAAAAAAGTGGCACAATGCTAATTCACTAGATATGCTTAAAATAACCAAAAAAGCAATCATTAAAAATTATGCAGAGATTGAAAATATTGATATAACAATTTTATGTGAAGAGCCAAAAATTTCACCCTTTAAGAGTGAAATAATCAAAATAATTGCTAAAACTCTTGAGATTTCACAAAATAAAGTTAATGTCAAAGCAACAACAACTGAAAAACTTGGATTTTTGGGTCGCAAAGAGGCTCTAGCATGTATAACAACATGCATGATCAAAATTATTAAAGAACAATAACTGCAATGAAAATAAATGCTAACTCACTTAGAATTGGAAATATTATTGAGCATCAGGGCCAATTATTTAAAATTTCAAAAAGAGATCATGTAAAACCAGGCAAAGGAGGTGCTTATATTCAACTTGAAATGAAAAATATAAAAATTGGCAATAAAACTAATATCAGATTATCATCTAGCGAAGATGTTGAAATTGCATATGTTGAAACTAAAAATTTTCAATTTCAATATTTTGAACAAGATGAAATCGTAGCAATGGATATGAATACTTTTGAGACAATCAATGTTAAGAGTGAATTACTTGGAAATGCACTGCCATATTTACAAGAAACAATGGAAATTAAAATTGAATTTTGTAATGAAGAACCAGTGGCAATTTTTCTACCTGATCAAATAAATGTTAGAATTGATCAAGCAGATGCTGTTGTCAAAGGTCAAACTGCAACATCATCATATAAGCCAGCAATACTTGAAAATGGACAAAGAATTATGGTGCCACAATTTATTGAGTCTGGTGAGGAAATAATTATAAAAACTGATGATTTTACCTATGTAAGCAGAATTAAAAGTTAGCCATGACATTAACGACGATTGACAATTCAAAAGAAATAGAATTTATTAAAATGAATGGTGCTGGCAATGATTTTGTTATAATTGATCAAAGAAAAAAAAATTTTAATCTCACCAATCAGGATCTAATTGATATGTGCGATAGAAATTATGGCATTGGGTGTGATCAATTAGTAATAATTAGCAATAGCGAAATTTGCAACTGTCATATGACAATCTATAATAATGACGGCTCAACATCAGAGGCATGTGGAAACGCCACTAGATGTGTTGCTGCTATTATTTTTAATGAAAATCATCAATTAACTAATATTAAAATTCAAACCATTGCAGGAATATTAGATTGCAAAAGAGAATCAAGCAACATGATATCAGTTTCAATGGGTATTCCTAAATTTCATTGGCACGAAATACCACTTAAAGAAATGCAAGAGACTCAATGCTTTAATCTATATGGATATAAAGCATATTGTGCAAATATAGGTAATCCCCATACTGTAATTTTCCTAGATCATAAAATTCCAGATAGTGAGTTTTTTGCTATTGGTCCTAAAATTGAAAATAGCCCTATTTTTATAAATAAAACAAATGTTGAATTTGCATATATAACATCTAATTACCACATAAAGGCTCGTGTATGGGAAAGAGGAGCTGGTGAAACAAAAGCATGTGGCAGTGGAGCTTGTGCTATAGCTGCAATTGCAATTAAAAATAAATTAATTGATAATCACAAAACACTAATTAGCTATCCTGGGGGCGATCTATATATAGAATGGAATGATCCAAATAACTCTATTATAATGACCGGAGATTATGAAATTGAATATGAGGGCGAATATATTATATAGCAAAATTATTGCTGCATTATTTATTATATTAATTTCATTACCAAATATTGCCCTTTCTTTATCTCCCGAAGAAAAGCTTGCTGATCCAATATTAGAAGAAAGAGCCACAAATTTATTTACCAAAGTAAGATGCCTAATATGTAAAGGGCAAGTAATTTTATCATCTGATAATAACTTTTCATTTGAAATGAGAAATTTAATCAGAAAAAAAATTAATGAAGGATTATCTGATCAAGAAATAATTGAATTTTTAACCAATAAATATGGCAATGATATACTAAATTCACCAAAATTTAGTAATTACAATGAGATAATAATATGGCTACTGCCAATTGTTTTTGTAATAGTTTTTACATTAATTTATATAATTAGAAATAAAAAACTATATTCTAACTAAAAAGGCAGTAATTAACTATTAAATTTAGCTCCTTTTAGCCATAATTTCTTCAGCAACATTAGCCGGGACCGAATCATAACATTCAAATTCCATCGAGTAACTTGCCCTTCCTTGAGATAATGATCTAAGGTTATTTACATATCCAAACATTGAAGATAAAGGAACCTTTGCAGTAATTACCTGAGATATGTCTCTAGCCTCAAGGTTTTGCACCTGCCCTCTTCTAGAATTAATATCGCCAATCACATCACCCATATATTCTTCAGGAGTTATAACTTCAACCTTCATAACTGGCTCTAATATAACTGGAGATGCTTTAGCTATTGCTTCTTTAAAAGCAGTTCTTGAAGCGATCTCAAAGGCTAAAACACTGGAATCTACATCATGGAATGCACCATCAATTAATCTAGCCTTGAGTCTTACAACTGGATAACCAGCTAAAACACCAGTTTCTTTAGCAGATGAAATACCCTTTTCAACACCTGGAATATATTCTTTAGGAACTCTACCACCAACTATCCCACTCTCAAAAATAAAGTTTTCTTCAGAATCTACGTCAAGTGGTTCAAAAATAATTTTAACCCTTGCAAATTGTCCAGCACCACCAGATTGCTTTTTATGAGTATAGTCAATTTCGCTAGATTTGGTAATTGCTTCTCTGTAAGCTACTTTTGGTTGACCAATATTAGCATCAACTTTAAATTCACGCTTCATACGATCAACAATTATTTCAAGATGCAATTCACCCATACCTTTTAATATTGTTTGACCAGATTCTTCGTCAGATTCAATTCTAAGTGACGGATCCTCAGATGCTAATCTAGATAGTGCAATACCCATTTTTTCTTGATCTGCAGTAGATTTTGGCTCAACTGATACCTCAATAACTGGATCAGGGAATGTCATTCTTTCAAGAATAATATCATGTCCTTGCTCAACAAGAGTATCACCTGTAGTAGTTTGCTTTAAACCAGCAAGAGCTACAATATCACCTGCATATGCCTCTTTAAGATCTTCTCTATTATTTGCATGCATTAGCAATATTCTTCCTATTCTTTCCTTAGAATTTTTAGTAGTATTATTAACTCCAGTACCACTAGTTAGTGTACCTGAATAAATTCTAACAAAAGTAAGAGATCCAACAAATGGATCTGTCATAATTTTAAATGCTAATCCTGCAAGTTGCTTTGTACCACAATTAATAATTATTGGCTCATCAGTTTTAGCATTAATTGCCGGAGTCTCCTTAATATCAACAGGACTTGGTAAATAATCAATAATAGCATCAAGAAGAGTTTGAACGCCCTTATTTTTAAAAGCAGTACCATTTAAAACTGGAACAAAAGAACCGCTAATTGTTGCCTTTCTAATGCAATTTTTAAGATCTAATTCAGATATTTCTTCGCCATTAAGATATTTTTCCATTAAATCATCATCCTGCTCAACTGCAGCCTCGAGCAATTCTTCACGATATTTACTAGACTTTTCTACTAAATCTGCAGGTATATCCTTATATGAATAGCTAGCACCCATTTGATCACCATCCCAAATAACAGCCTTCATTTTAACTAGATCAATTAACCCTCCATAATCTTCAGCCTCTGATATAGGAAGTTGAATTGGAACAGCCCTTGCACCAAGTCTAGTTTTCATCATATCAACACAACGATAAAAATTAGCACCAACTCTATCCATTTTGTTAACAAAGCACATTCTTGGTACATTATATTTATTTGCTTGACGCCATACCGTTTCAGATTGTGGCTCTACACCTGCAACAGCATCAAAAACAGCAACAGCACCATCAAGCACTCTAAGAGATCTCTCAACTTCAATAGTAAAATCAACGTGACCTGGTGTGTCGATAATATTAATTCGGTTATCATTCCAAAAACATGTTGTTGCAGCAGAAGTAATAGTAATTCCTCTTTCTTGCTCTTGCTCCATCCAATCCATTGTAGCCTCACCTTCATGAACCTCTCCTATTTTATGAGATTTACCTGTATAAAATAGAATTCTTTCAGTTGTTGTAGTTTTTCCAGCATCAATATGAGCCATAATACCAATATTACGGTATTTTTCAATAGGAATTTGTCGTGCCATTATAATATTATAATTAGTAATTTAAATGATTATTATAAATATGTTATTATAAAAAATTATATTTAACAAGTATAATATTAATTTAATGTTATTTTATTGACAATTCTACTTATTATACTGTCATTTGCAAGGTGAGAATGATAAGAGCAATAATCATATTTAAACCTCATCATATCAATATGTGGTTTAAAAACTGAAGTAGAATTATATTTTAGCATTCTAATCTTATAGCTTTGTGGATAATATGTTATTAAAAAATAAAAATATAAATTATATTCACTTACAAAATTTAAATTTAGGAATTTTCGTAAAAATATTTTATAAAATTCATCATTTGATCTATCGTTTCTTTTAACAACTTCAAATAAATGCTCTATTATATTTCGCTGAAAAATCATATGATTACATACACCAGACTTTAAATATTTTGCTCTATTTTTATGGCTATAAGATAAATAATTAAGCTTTTTTAGAAATCTATCACATAATAAATCATAATCCTTAGAGCTATTGAAGAAAATCTCTGGGTATTTTTTTTCAATTTGTGGTATTAATTTTTTAATATGCTCTGTTGTTTGACAATAAAACTCTGATTTAAATAAGTTAAGATCTTTACCAAGATTATAAAGTGGAATAGATTTTTCAAAAAAATTAACTTTTTTAAAAAAAATAGTATCGCAATCTAAAATTAAAATATTTGGTAATATATTTGGAATAATTAGAGGTGCATATAACTTTAGCAATTGCTGATAGACCCATATAGAAGCTTTGCCATATGTTAAGGCCTTTATTTCTTTAAATTTAAAGGGAAATAGCTGCTGATTACACCAAATGGCATTTTGACTATATTCATAATCTGAAATATAATATACATTTCTAAGGTTTATTGCATTGCACTTAATACCTTTTATGCAATGTTCTAATGTTCTAATATCGTTTTTATGAACTGGAATAACGGCATCAAATAGCATCTAAATGTAAATTTATTATATGGTATATAATAGAATTTACAAAAAAACTATTACTTAATTACCATCTATAGTGTGAAAAAGCCTTATTAGCTTCTGCCATTTTAAATACCTCTTCTCTTTTTTTCACTGCCCAACCTCTATTTTCAAGAGACTCTATAATAACTGTGTATATTTTGGATGAAAGGTTTCTACCATTAACTTTAGTTATAGATGTTTTAAGCCATTTAAGTGCTAATGCAGACCCTCTTCTAGAAGGAACTTCAACAGGAATTTGGTATGTAGCACCACCAATTCTTCTGGATCTTACCTCAATTCTTGGTGTAACATTATCCAAAGCATCTTTAAATACATCGATAGGGTTTCTACCTAATTTTTTTTCTATATCATTAAATGCAACATATAATGATTTTTCAACAACAGATTTTTTTCCGTCATTCATTAATCTATTAATGAAACGCGATATAATAACTTCATTATATTTAGCATCGGGAAAAATTTTTCTAATTTTAGCGGCTTTTCTTCTCATTTTAAAAGTGAATTATGATTATTTTGGTTTTTGTGCGCCATATTTTGACCTTCTTTGCTTGCGGTTCTTAACGCCTTGAGTATCAAGACTACCTCTAACAATGTGATATCTAACACCTGGAAGATCTTTAACACGACCACCTCTAATAGCAACAACAGAGTGTTCTTGCAAATTGTGCCCTTCTCCTGGAATATAAGCAATAACTTCAAAACCGTTAGTTAATTTAACACGTGCAACTTTTCTAAGTGCAGAATTTGGCTTTTTAGGGGTAGTTGTATAAACTCTGGTACATACACCTCTTTTTTGTGGACAAGCTTTCATAGCTGGTACTTTATTTTTTGCAACTTGTTTGCGTCTAGGCTTTCTAATTAACTGACTAATAGTAGGCATTTAAATTATTTATAAATTAACAATATCACATAATTTAATGATTATTATATAATTAGTCAACTTAAATTTTAGTTAAAAAAATGATGATTTTTAAATTAAGAATAGTTATAATTTAATTAATTTTTTATAAATTATCTTAATATGACTAGATATATTTTTATTACAGGCGGAGTTACATCATCTCTTGGAAAGGGTCTTGCCTCAGCCTCTCTTGGTGCCTTACTTCAATCACGCGGATATAAAGTCAGATTAAGAAAACTTGACCCTTATCTCAATGTTGATCCTGGTACAATGAGTCCGGTTCAACATGGCGAGGTTTTTGTTACAGAGGATGGAGCTGAAACAGATCTTGATCTAGGTCATTATGAAAGATTTACCGATGTCGATGCTAAAAGATCTGACAATATAACAGCAGGTCAAATTTATTCAAACCTATTAAATAAAGAAAGAAGTGGCGATTATCTTGGAAAAACAGTTCAGGTTATTCCTCATATTACAGATCTTATTAAAAAATTTATAAAAAATGATGCTAAAAATGTTGATTTCATGCTCTGTGAAATTGGTGGAACTGTTGGAGATATAGAAGGTCTACCTTTTTTCGAGGCAATAAGACAAATTCATTATGAAATAGGATCAAATTATTGCGCATTCTTACATTTAACTTTACTACCATATTTAGAATGCGCTGATGAGTTAAAAACAAAGCCAACACAACATTCTGTGAAAGAATTAAGATCCATTGGCATACAACCTAATATTCTACTTTGTAGAGCTGAAAGAAATATCTCAGATGATCATCTAGATAAAATCTCGTTAATGACATCAGTTCCTAGATCCTGTGTAATAGCGGCACCCAATGCTAAATCTATTTACGAAGTTCCAATAATTTATCATCAAAATCTTCTCGATCAAGAAATATTAAAATTCTTCAATCTTGATTATCAAAGTAAGGTAAACCTTAGCCATTGGAGTAAAATTAAAGATTCAATTGACAACCCTTATGAAGAAATAAATATTGCAATTGTTGGTAAATATACAGGTTATCCTGATTCTTACAAATCTCTGATCGAGGCTATTATTCATGCTGCCCTATATTTTAAGTTAAAAGCAAATATTATCTGGATAAATGCAAGAAAAAATCAGCAAAATTTACCTAATGATATTCATGCTGTTATTGTTCCTGGAGGATTTGGAGTAGATGGCGCTGAGGGTAAAATTAATACTATTAAAATTGCAAGAATAAATAAAATTCCATATCTTGGAATATGCTATGGTATGCAAATGACTGTTATAGAATATGCTAGAAATGTTCTTAATATAAATAATGCAACATCTAGTGAAATTTCTCAGGAAGGAGAGATGCTAATCGCCAAAATGTCAGAATGGAAAAATGACAAAGGAGAAATAATCATAAAGCAAGATTCTCAAATTGGAGGCACTATGAGACTTGGCTCATATCCTTGTAAAATTGATAAAAATAGCCTAGCATATAATATCTACAAAACTAGTAAAATAAGCGAGAGACATAGACACCGATATGAAGTTAACATATATTACAAAAAAATACTTGAGCAAAATGGTCTTAAATTTTCTGGAATGTCTCCAGATAACAAGCTAACTGAAATAGTTGAATATAGTGATCATCCTTTTTTTATAGCTACTCAGTTTCACCCAGAATTAAAATCAAGACCATTTTCAGCTCATCCAATTTTTATAGAGTTAATAAATGCTGCCAAAAAATATAAAAATAATAAATAATACCGCAATTATTTACATTATACTGCTACTCCTTTCTGCATCATGTGGATTTAAACCATTATATAAATTAAATAGTAATATATATGATAATGATATTTCATCAATAAAGGTTCAGGCTAGTAATAAAAAATATAACCAAATCCTTAAAAATAACTTATATGATGTAATGAATCCTAAAAATATTGAAAGTGATTTTAAATATCTTTTAAAATTTGATATTAGCAAAAATATTAATTCAACTTACATTACCCAAACAGGTTCATCTGGAAGAAATAGAGTTACGATTAATGTTAATTATGTAATGACAGATATAATAACAAAAAAAATTATTGTGAATAATAATATATCTTTATCAGAAAATTATGACATCACTTCTAATAGATATGCATCTCACAAAATGGAAGAATATAAAGTAAATAATTTATTAAAAATTATTGCCAAAGATATTAGAAATGACATTATTCAACAATTTTACAATTAATTATTGAAGATAAATCTGATTAGGCAAATTACTTCTATATCCTTGTATTAAATTTCTTGTTTTAACAAAATTTTTATAGTCTTTTCCTTTTAATCTTATTCCTGAGGATGCCTTAACTTTAGAAGGATTTATATGTATACCATTTTTAAGAACTTCAAAATGTAAATGTGGCCCAGTTGACCTTCCGGTACTTCCAACATATGCAATTACATCTCCTTGCTTAACTCTTGAACCGCGCTTAAATTTTCTATTAAATCTACTAATATGTGCATATGCAGTTGAATATTGTGAATTATGCTTTATTCTCAGGTAATTACCATAAGCTCCCCTCCTACCTCTGTGAGTTATTTTACCAGAGCCGGCAGCAAAAATCGGTGTTCCGGTTGGTGCAGCAAAGTCAATACCTTTATGCATTTTAGAATATCCAAGCACAGGATGTCTTCTCATTCCATATCGAGAAGAAATTCTAGCACCATTAACAGGGGTCCTTAATAGTGATTTTTTAATACTATTACCCTCCTTATTAAAATATTCAAAACTATTTTTATACTCATGTAGATACATAGTAATAGTTTTACCCCTAGTTGTAATAGAAGATAGCAATATATTACCATCTCTAATTCTAATTCCTTCAGGGTCGTAGAAAACTTCAACTATGACCTCAAACTTATCACCAATCCTAATATCTCTTTGAAAATCTATATCATAACTATATAAATTGATCATATTCATCACGCTATTAGATGACAAACCAGTTGAAATTCCGTCAAGATATAGACCGCTTTTTATCTCACCATAATATCTTTCAATAGCTTTTACTAATTTCACTTTATGCTTCTTGGCACTATAGCTTGAGCCATCATTTGTAATAATAATTTTTTCATCATCTGTTAGATTAATTGTAAGGGACTTAATATTAAGTGATCTATCAATTTTCACAGAATTACTAGGATCATAATTAACCCTAAGACCATATTTAATAATGACTTCATTGCCAACCCTGATAGATCTTGGATCAAATATTTTTTTAACTGATTCAAGCATATTAAAAGCTTGATTTTCACTAGCTCCAATATCTAGTAATATTTTTAATATTGTATCACCCATTTTTACTATATGAGAGTGAATTTGGTCCTGGCTAAAATCAAATTTTATATTTTGCTCATTAAATATAACATTATAATTATCTATATTAGAGTGATTGCTATTAGTATTTTTTTTAGTATTTATATTAAAAAAATATGGAGATAAATTAACAGCTACAAAGAAGATAATAATAATTATTGATATTGGCCGAAAAAAACGTTGTTCAATAATGTTACTTATAATTTTTATAATGCGATTATTCATTTTTAATTTATATAAATTATGTGCATTATTTTTAACAAATTAGATAATTATTAATCAATATATATATTTCTTATATATATTATAAAATATTTAGCAATATATCTATAAATTTGAATAATTTTTCTAGATATAGATATATATAAAAATACTCATTTTTTAATAAATTTAAAAAAATCTAAATTTTTTTAAAAAAAACTATTGCACTGATTTTTATATAGGCTATTATTGATATATAGGAATATTTTCCTATTTGTGAAAAATTACTATCTATATAATAATTTTTCAAATAAATGAGTTAAACTTATGAAAAATAAAAATACAGCTTCTAAAGCTAAAACAACAAAAACTAAAGATACCAAATCATCAAAAAATGATTTGGCTCAAAAAATTCTTGCTGTTAAAAGCGATAAGAAGTCATCCAATAATAATGCAGAAATTAAACTAGAATCTATAACTATTAAAAATATAGTTGGAAAAAATAAAAATAATAAATCTACATTCAAGGTTGGTAATTATGTTGTTTATCCTTCTCATGGAGTTGGCAAAATAACAAAAATTGAAAAAACAACTATCGCTAATAAAGAGTTGAATTTTTATTTAATTCATTTTGCAAAAGAAAGGCTTGATATCAAAGTCCCTGTTAAAACTGCAAATAACATAGGGCTTAGAAATCTTGTCACAAAAAAGCAAATGGATGAAGTCTTTTTAACATTAAGAAGTGGTGTTAAAAAGCTCAAAGGTATGTGGTCAAGAAGAGCTCAAGAATATGAAACCAAAATCAATTCTGGAGATATAATGCTTCTTGCAGAAGTTATAAGAGATCTTACTAGAGATATTGACGATAGTGAAAGATCATATAGTGAAAGAATAATATATGAAACGGCAATTTACCGCCTAAGTAGTGAATATAGCGCTATATATAGCACAAGCATAGAAGATGCTACAGACCATGTATTAACAATAGCAAAGGATAAGCTTAACTCTGAAGAAAACTCATCAGATAAAGAGGATTTTGATTTTGCCTTTAGCGATAAAGACAATGACGAAGACGATGATGATGAGTATGAAGAGGAAGATGATGAGGATGGCGATTATGATACTGATTACGATGAAGACGAATCAGCAACTGGCTAAACCTTATTATTAACCTTATTTATTATAGGCATGGCACATTGTGTCATGCCTAAATATTTTACCAAATGACTTCAATTATAAAATTAAAAAATATCTCTAAAAGTTTTTATAATAGTAATAAAGAGGACCTTATAATTGATGATATCTCTCTAGATATAAATCAAAATGAATTAATATCTCTTGTTGGACCTTCGGGATCAGGTAAAACCACGCTGCTACAAATTATTGGATTATTAGATAAATTCACAAAAGGCACTATTTTATATAATAAAACAAAAATTATCCAAAATAGTAAAGAAAATCTAGATAGAATTAGAAGAGATAATATTGGATTTATATTTCAATATCATCATTTAATATCAGAATTTAATGTCATTGAAAATACCGCCCTACCACTATTAATTAAGGGATATTCTAAAAAAGATGCATATAAAGAGGCTGAAAATATACTAACAGAAGTTGAGCTAGATGATAAAATTTATTTTCTACCAGGGCAATTATCAGGAGGTCAAAAACAAAGAGTTGCAATAGCTCGGGCAATTATTCACAAACCATCTGTAATTCTTGCAGATGAACCTACAGGAAATCTTGATAATAATTTATCAATTAAAATTTACAGCCTTCTAAAAAATATGGTAAAAAAACATAAAATATCATGTATATTTGTCACGCATAATATTAATTTAGCAAAAAAAGCTGATAAAATATATAAATTGGAAAATAAAAAATTATCTAAATTCTAGATTAACCAAGATTATCTCTTTATAATAGCAAGAAACATCTTTCATTAAATTTTAAGCAAATATTTTTGAAATAAATTACTTGATGTAAAAGCTATATATCAACTAAGCTTACTAATATAGCAATTTTAAAAACAATAATATGAGCTTAAAATTTAAGTTTTAATTATTTTATGAATGTCTTTTAGTATAGATAGATAAAATTAAGTCAATAAATAACCAGGCAACTATATATCAAATAAATTATAAAATAACATATAGTACCTGGTTAATAAAATTTTACAGACTTAAGTCATCATTTTTTTAGAAGCCCATTCCTCCCATGCCACCCATTCCTCCAGGCATTCCACCTGGAGCAGGTATACCAGAATCTGAATCATCCTTATTTTCAACAATTCCAACTTCTGTAGTTATTAACAAACCTGCAATTGAAACAGCATCTTGAAGTGCAGTTCTTACGACTTTGGCAGGATCAACGATGCCAACTTTAAACATGTCTGCATATTCATTATTTTGAGCATTAAATCCATATTTAGGATCATTCTTTGATGCAACCTCATTAGATATAACAGCACCATCAAAGCCAGCATTTTCAGCAATTTGTCTAATTGGTGATTTAACTGCTCTTGATATAATTTCAATACCAGCTTTTTGATCAACATTATCGGTTTTAATTTTACTAAGAATATTACTAGCATATAATAGAGCTGAACCACCGCCAGCAACAATACCTTCTTGCATTGCAGCTCTAGTTGCAGCTAAAGCATCATCAACGCGATCCTTTTTCTCCTTAACTTCAACTTCGGTTGTTCCTCCAACTCTAATTACAGCAACACCACCAGAAAGTTTTGCCAATCTTTCTTGAAGTTTTTCTTTATCGTAATCTGATGTAGTTTCTTCAATTTGAGATTTTATTGAAGTGCATCTTGATTTAACATCATCAGATGCACCATTTCCATCAATGATAGTAGTATTTTCTTTGTCAATTATAACTCTTTTAGCTTGGCCTAGTTGACTAACATCAACAGATTCCAGCTTCATTCCTAAATCCTCTGAAATTAATTGACCACCAGTTAATACAGCTATATCTTCCATAATAGATTTTCTTCTATCGCCAAATCCTGGCGCTTTAACTGCAGCAATCTTAAGACCACCTCTTAATTTATTAACAACTAGTGCAGCTAATGCCTCGCCTTCAATGTCTTCAGCAATAATAAGAAGAGGCTTTCCAGATTGAACAACAGCTTCAAGCAATGGAACCATAGGTTGTAAGTTAGTAATCTTTTTTTCAAAAAGTAATATATAAGGATTTTCAAACTCAGCAGTCATTTTCTCAGAATTTGTTATAAAATATGGAGATAAATATCCTCTATCAAAATTCATACCTTCAACAACATCTACCTCAAACTCTAATCCTTTTGCTTCTTCAACAGTTATTGGACTTTCAGGACCAACTTTTTGAACTGCATCAGCAATTTTATTACCAATTTCTGAATCGCCATTAGCAGAAATTGTAGCAACTTGTGCTATTTCTTCCTTGCCATTGATTTTTTGACTCATATTTTCAATTTCCTTAACAAGTGCTTGACAAGCAAGATCAATTCCTCTTTTAAGATCCATTGGATTCATGCCAGCTGCAACATTTTTGATACCTTCTTTTACAATTGCTTGAGCAAGAACAGTTGACGTTGTTGTACCATCACCAGCGGCATCATTGGTTTTTGAAGCTACTTCTTTGATCATCTGAGCACCCATATTTTCGAATTTACATTTTAATTCAATTTCTTTAGCAACAGATACACCATCTTTAGTAACCCTTGGAGCTCCAAAGGATTTTTCTATAATGACATTTCTTCCTTTTGGCCCTAATGTTACTTTAACAGCATCCGCTATTATATCAACACCTTTAACAACCTTGACTCTAGAGTCATTTCCAAATAATATTTCTTTAGACATAATTTATTTTATTTTTAATTTATAGATTATTCAATAATAGCAAGAATATCACTTGCTTTCATAATTACAAGCTCTTTACCATCAATCTTTACTTCATTACCACCCCATTTAGCGAATAATACTTTGTTTCCAACTTCAACATCAAGGGGTATTCTATCTCCCTTATCATTATATGCACCCAAACCTACTGCCTTGATAATACCTTCAGCTGGCTTTTCCTGAGCACTATCAGGAATAATTATACCTCCGGCTGTTTTACTTTCTGCCTCGACTCTTTCAACAAGAACTCTATCCTCTAATGGTCTTACTTTCATATTTAATAATTTAATAAATTAATAATGAGATTTAAAATGTATAAACAATTTAAATCAGCCTATATTTAATAGTTAATTAATATATAATAATGTTTTACTTTTTGACAAGTATAAAATTTATTTTTTTAGCAATTTATCAAGCTCATTACTTTGATCTAATTCATATAAATCATCAAAACCACCAACATGAAAATCATTAATAAATATTTGAGGCACTGTCATTCTACCACCGGACTCTTTTATCATTTTATCCTTATTATTACTTTTAGTAATATCAATCTCTTCAATTTCAATTATATTTTTTCTTTTTAGTAAATTTTTTGCCTGAACGCAATATGGGCATATTTCTTTACTATATATTTTAACTTTTGTCATAAATTATCAATTTAATTCATATTTTGGAATTTGTTGTGTGTTTATTGGTAGCGAATTATAATATTGCTGTTCAATATTTTGATAGCTATATGGAGCAACATAATAATAATCAATATCATTTAATTGTTGACCCATATTATTGATATTATTATATGGATTAGCATAATATCTAGAATTAGGATAAGGGTTTAAATTTTGACTATAATAATTATTTTGATTTTTCTTTGATCTTAAATTATTATTTGGCGATTGATTTCGAATAATATTATTATTTTTTTTGTAAAATTCTTCAAATTTAACACTGTTATAATCGCTATAATCCTGATTCTTAGTAATAGGCCTAGTGCCAGGATCAAAGCCTGTCATATTGTAAATATTTTCAGAATTAATTCCTCCTACACATGAAGATATCACTATAGCAAATATAATTAAAATGATAATATTAATATTATTGATCATATTAATATTTCATGCTACCAACTTGATTACTAACAGGTTCAACATTCCTGTAATATGATGGGGCAACGTAATATCTTTCATTATCATAATATGGATAATATCCTTGAGAAGGAAAATCATATGGGTTTGAATATGCCCTTGAATTTGGCGGATATTGATTATGTGGATTATATTGAGGCATTTGCGAAGGAATTTGAGGTTGTGCTTGGTAATATGTTGGAGCCATATTAGTTTGCCTATTATATGATGGTTGTCTTGAGGGTATAAATTCCGTTCTATCGTATAAATAGACCTCGTCATTTGATGAGCATGAATTAAGTAAAATTATTAAGGATAAAATTCGAAATATTCTTAATAATATTGCCCGCATCAGAAATATATATATTACCTTAGTTTGACGAAACATTTTTCTAGAAATCAAAACGCATTAATTAGCCAATTTTATAAAATCAATTATAGTTTAATTATATTTTGACTTATTAACTAAATGCACCTACTATTTCATTGCACTTATAATATTAAAAATCAAGTAATAATTGTATGAATAATCTAAATGATTACAAATTTATGAATTTAGCTATTAATTTAGCAAAAAAAAATATTGGCATAACCGGTAAAAATCCTTCTGTTGGTTGTGTTATAACATTAAATAATAATATTATAGCCACTGGAATTACACAAGAAAATGGACAGCCTCATGCTGAAGTAAATGCCATAAATAAAATTAAGGATAAATCAATACTTAGTAATGCTACTTTATATGTAACTCTTGAGCCATGCATTAAAACAAAGGAAAATAATTGCTGTGATTACATAATTAAAAATAAAATTAAAAGAGTTGTAGTTGCAATGAGCGATCCCAACCCAGACATTACTAATAAATCGATAAAAAAACTAGCTGATAATAATATAGAGGTTTTAACAAACATATTATATGAAGAAGCCTGTAAATTAAATCATATTTTTACACATATTCAAAAAAATAACAAGCCATATATAACCCTTAAATTAGCAACATCAATTGATGGAAAAATTGCAACTAAAAATTTCAATAGTAAATGGATTAGCAATCAGCAATCACTTAAATATGCACATTATCTACGATCAATTAATGACGCAATTTTAATTGGCGGCAAAACCTTTCACATAGATCAGCCAAAATTAACATGTAGAATTAACGGATTATCAAATTATTCACCAAAAATTATCCTAATGAGTAATAATATTAATATTAATAAGATAAAAAATTATTCAGATAAGCAGCTTTTTCTAATATCAAAAAATATTGTAAATTTAAACAATATTATCTCTATTAAAAATAATAGTAATTTCTTAAATGAGCTATATAATAATGGAGTCAAAACAATCTTAGTAGAGGGCGGTAGTAATGTTGCAACATTTTTTCTAGCCAATAATTACATTGATAAATTAGTTATTATTAGAGGTAGTAAAATAATTGGCAATGATGGCATTTCTTCATTCGGTGCACTAAATTACAAAGAAATAAATGAAATTAATGATATTTTTAAATTACAAAATATTATAAGATATGATAATAATATAGTTTCTACCTATATTAAATTATGCTAAGCAAGTTGAGCAGTAGGTGCAGATATTTTACCTTGTGACAATTGCTTAGATTGTGCCCCTGTAATAGAAGTATCAGGGATATGTGGTTTAAGACCCTTTGCTTGACAGGCTTTCTTTACGATATATTGTGCTATTTTATCCTTATATTCATCACTAGTTAATTCTTTGTTACTTTTTGTGTTTTCACCAGGATCTACTTTTTGAATTAACTCGTAAGTACTTTTTAATTTATCCGGGTCTAATTCTGAAGTTATCTTTTTAATAAGTTCAATAAATTTATCTCTTTCTTTATCATATGAACTTTCTCTTTCTTTATCATATGAACTTATTGTAAGGTTATCAATATTACCAATAATTTGTTTTAGTACTACTTCAGCCTCATCTTTGTCCTTGTCTTTTTTATCTAAATTTTTAGCGTCATTACCTAACTCAGTAAATATTGCTAAAAGAGATAATATTAAACCTAATTTATCTCCAATCACTTCAACTGGAACTGCAAGAAGTTCAAATGCACCACTTTCAATAATAGTTTGGACAACATTAGTAGCTTCTTTTAAAATAGGAATATTATCTATTGCAGCTTGCGCAATATGCGAAACGCCAGGAACTGGCACAGCATCAGCCACTCCCTCACCAAATGTTGCTGCATCAGATGGCAATATAACTCCAATAAGATTATTTAAAATATCAAAAAAATTTATAAAATCAACAAGACCAAAAATAGCTTGAACTGGACCAAGAGGAGTTGCTAAGGCCAAAAAAATCATGAAAAGCCTTAGATAAAATAGATTTGACTCCATATCACCATTTGACTGTACCTTATTTGAATAATTTTCAAGAAGCTCTTTTGATTGTTTTTCAAGCTTCCTCAACTGTAACTGATCTACTTCATTTGACATTTTTATATATGCCTTATCAACGTCATCAAAAAATTTAGATAAATTTTGTTTATCGGCACCATCTGAACCATCTTGTTGTAATAAAGCTAATTCTGACTTAATACCTTGGATAAAATCTGGAGAATTATTTTGAGATTGTATAGATAATGCAATTAATTTTTCTAATTTATCACTTAACTCACCATGCATTTTATTAAAAAACTCATCATCACTAGGTTTACTTCCATATCGACCTAAATATTCATTAAATAACTCAGAATTTTTTTGATAAAAATATTTCATCCTATCAGGTATTGTAGAATCGGGTTGCGTAATAATTTTTTCATATACTTCTTTAAAATTATCACTACCTTGAGCATACAATGCTTTAGCAAGACATATATCAAAATTATCTAATCTTTTTTCTTTAGAATCATAATTCCCAGGTATCTCAATTCCATAAGAAATATTTTCAATATCTAATAATAAATTTTTAGAAACATCTTTATAAGGGTCAGAAAGATTTTCTTCTAGCTTCTTAATTTCATCAATTTTTAAATTTATTTCTTCTTTTTGAGATAAACTTTTTCTTAAATCAAGCCACGCACCTTTATCTTGATCCTTTATGTAATTACGAATCTTATCAGTTAATATCCTTGATGATTTTAGGAATTCAGCAAATTTCTTATCTTCATTACTTACTGTAGGACTTTTATCTGCGATAATATTATCTACACCTTCTAGAAAAGATTCAAATTTAGTATCAAAATAAAATTTGTCTTCCATTGAACTAATAAATTAATTATTAAAATCTAAAAATATTTAATATTTTGATTATAACATATATTTACAAATAAAACAAATAAAATATTCATCAATTTAATAACATAAATTTTCTTACAAGAAAAGTTAATATCTATTACTTGACATATATTAAATATAAATAATTATTATAAATTATTATTTAATTAATAGATTACATTATGCTAAAAAATTTACTTATCTTAGTTACATTATTTGTTATATCTTCATGTCAGCATAATAATAAGACTACGAATATAAAAAAAGATGATCAATATCAAGCGATTAACAATGAAAAACAAGCAGAAAAAATTAATGAAGAAACTCAAGCAAAAATAGATGAACAAATTGAGGAAGTAGAAGTTAAAGATAGAATATTCTTTGCATATGACTCTGCCAAATTAACTAATGACGCTAAGGCAATTTTAGATGTGCAATCCCAATGGCTTTTAAGCGATGAATCAATTAATATTATCATTGAAGGCCATTGCGATGAAAGAGGAACAAGAGAATATAATATTGCACTTGGTGAAAAAAGAGCTTCAGTAGTACAAGATTTTCTTATATCTAAAGGAGTTAGTAAAAACCGAATAAAAACAATTTCTTATGGTAAAGAGAAGCCAGCTTTCTTTGGAACTTCAGCTGAGATAATGTCTAAAAATAGAAGATCAGTAACAGTAATTAATTAGTTTGTTTAACTATAATATCATTCATAATTGGTGGTATTGCTAATTTATTGATTTTTTTACTAGCACAAGAACATAAATTCAATATTAAAAAAATTATAAATATTTTTTTAGTCATTTTTACTTTTATTCATTAATAATTCCTTAAATATTATCAGCATTACACCTATAAAAATTGAGCTATCAGCAACATTAAATGCTGGCCAGTGATAGTCATGATAATATAAATCTATAAAATCAACAACGCCACCATTAACTATTCTATCTATTACATTACCAAGCGCACCTCCAATTATTATAGCATATGCAAAATTATTATAATTATCTTTAGATTTATATAAAATATAAATAATTACCATTGTTATTGAGCCCTGTAATAGAGATAATATTAATTGTGCATTATCAATATTGCTAAACATACCAAAGCTAATTCCTCTATTTAAAACATATATTATATTTAAAAAAGGTAATAACTCAATTTTAGGATTTGATATGTTATTGGTAATAGCTATATCTTCGAGATATGATAATATTAGCTCCTTGCTAATCAGATCAAAAATCGTGATAATAGAAGCAATGATAATAAATTTTATAAAATTTCTATGATGGCTATTAATATGCATAATTTAATGATTAATTACTTAATTAATAAAAATATCAAATTACCTTTATAATATATGTTAAAATTAATTTCAAACTATAAAATTATGAGAATCATCTTTATGTCAACCTCAGAATTTGGCTGTAAAATTCTAAATAATCTTATTAATAGCAATCATGAAATTATAGCAATATATACCAAAAAGCCTACAAAATCAGGCAGAGGACTTAGATTAAATAAATCACCCATTTATAAAATTGGCCATGATAATAATATCAAGGTTATTACACCAGAAAATTTTAAGAATAGAAATGATATAGATTATATTAAGTCATTAAATGCTGATATAATAATTGTAGTATCTTATGGCTTGATTCTTCCTGAAGAAATTTTAAATGCAGCTAAATTTGGATCAATAAATATACATCCATCAATTTTGCCTAAATATCGTGGTGCTGCGCCAATTCAAAGATCATTGCTTAATGGAGATAATAAATCTGCAATGACAATTATTAAAATGGATAAAAATCTTGATTCAGGAGATATAATCTATCAAGAAAATATCAATATATCAAAAGAGGATGATTTTGTTACTATATCAAATAAAATGTCAGATTTAGCTATAAAATTAACAAATAAGACTCTTGCAAATATTAATAATATAAAATATAAAGAACAAAATCATGATTTAGCAACATATGCTCATAAAATATCAAAACAAGAATGCAGGATTTATTTCAATCAGCCTGCAAATGTAATTTACAACAAAATAAGAGCATTACATGGCAATTTAGGTGCCTATATAATTTACGATGATATTATAATTAAAATCCATAAGGCAGAAATTATTAATGATAATAGTAATGCAAAACCCGGTACCATTATTGATAAATATTTTACAATTAAATGTAGTGATTATGCTATAAGACCACTAATAATACAAAAAAGTGGCAAAAAAGCTACTTCAATAACTGACTTTATATTAGGATTTAAGCCCGTTATTAATAAGATAATATAATATTATTCTTAAAAATAATCACATAATAGTAATCATTTATATTTTACTAACCATTATTATCAATTTAAATAAAATGCTATTAATAATAATGAAAATATGCTATAATAGATTTATAGCGAAAAAATAAACAAAACTAATATGACAAACTCAAATATAATTCAAACATTAGAATCAGTTCTTGCCAATTCATATGCAATTGCAATTAAAACACAAAATTATCATTGGAATGTAACAGGTCCTAATTTTAAGCAACTACATCTTTTATTTGAAGAGCAATATAATGAAATTTTAGTTGCTATTGATAATGTTGCCGAAAGGATTAGAACACTTGGAGAAAAAGTAGATGGAAATTTATCATTTTACAAAGAAAATTCAAAATATAAACCAGGAAATCAAAATCTATCCGACAAGGAAATGATCCAAGATTTAATCAATGATAATGACTTGCTTTCAAATGATTTAGCTGATTTTATCAAAATCGCCCAAGAAGGCGGAGATGAAGGAACAGCTGACTTATATATACAAAGACTCCAAATCCACCAAAAAGCTAGCTGGATGCTTAAATCTTCATTATAATATAAATCAAGATATATAGATATTATTTACTAACTTTATCTATATATCTATTTATATTATATAATACTATGTATGTTTTTTCTCTTATGTAAGAAGCTAGCAATTGTTACTATGATAAATCCATATATCATTGATAGTAAAGAACCAACCAAAACTCCAATTTTAACTTTACTAAATATTTCTGGATCATTTACAAACGCTAATGAACCAATAAATAAGCTCATAGTAAAACCAATTCCAGTAAATATTGAAACACCGTAAAACTCAAACCAGTTAGTACCCCTAGGAAGAGAGCCAAATTTGAACTTTACAGCTAAATAGCTAAATATCATGACCCCTAACTGCTTTCCTATAAATAATCCAGCTATAATACCAATAATAATTGGCTCACTATAAAGATCGCTAAATTTAAAATTATCAATTTTTACACCTGCATTAGCAAATGCAAATATCGGCAAAATAAGATAATTTACTGCGGGAGATATTTTATGTGCAATATTTTCTAAAATGGCCTTATTCTTTGCTTTTAGAGGTATAAAAAGCGCCATTAAAACTCCGGCAATTGTTGCATGAACGCCAGATTTTAATATTGCAAACCATATAAATATTCCACATAAAATATATGGCAATATTTTACGACATTGAAAATAATTTAGTAATATCAAGCCAATAAAAGCAAATGAAGTTACTAACAAAAATGGTATGCTTATCGATGTTGAGTAAAAGAAAGCAATTATTAAAATAGCAGCAAGATCATCAATTACTGCCAATGCAACAAGGAATATCTTAGCTGAATTTGATATTTGCTTGCCAAATAGACATAGCATACCATATGCAAAAGCTATATCAGTTGCAGTAGGAATTGCAAAACCTCGAGAATATTGAGAGAATCCCTGATTAAAATAATAAAATACCAATGCTGGAAATAAAACACCACCAATTGCAGCAGCGATAGGTAGTGATATTTTACTTTTTGACGATAATTCGCCAATTAAAACTTCTTTTTTAAGCTCAAGGCCAACTAAAAAAAAGAACACCGCCATTAATCCATCATTGATCCAGTCTCTGATGGTAAGATGCTTATAATAAGCAATTGTTTCAAATTTAAGTGGTATATTAATTGATAAAAATGAATGATACATTTTTGAGTCTTGAGAATTTGCAATTGACATTGCAAATATAGTTGCAACCATTAGCAATATTCCTGTCGAAGCTTCTAATTTAAAGAATTTCTTGATTGATCTTCTAATCATGATATTTAATATATTTTAAAATTATATTTATAATTTAATAAAATTAAAAGAATAAATTGCAACTTGAAGATATAAAAAAAAATCAATTACTAGCATCAAATCCCAATTTTTCTACATGGGTATTTGCATCTGCAGGCTCAGGCAAGACACGTATTTTAGTCAATAGAATATTACGCCTATTACTAAATAGCACTTCGCCTGAAAAAATATTATGTCTTACCTTTACCAAAGCTGGAGCCAATGAAATGGAAGAAAGAATCAATAATGATTTAATAAAATGGGCAAAATTAGATGATATCCCACTCACAAATAGCATAAGAGAAATATGTGGCAACACACCCTCTTTTAAAGAAGTAAAAAAAGCTCAGTCACTAATATTAAAGATGTTTGAAAATGACTTAAAAATAAAAATACAAACAATACATTCATTTTGCCAATCACTATTAAAAATATTTGCGTTTGAAGCAAATATAAGTCCAAATTTTGAGGTACTGGAAGATAATTCTCAGCAATTATTACTCAAAAAAGCAATTGATAATATAATACAAAACTCAAAAAATGACAATAATTTACACAATATATTAATAGAAATTTTTGCAATTAAAAATTATGATGATATTTTTGAAATTACCAAGGATCTAATTGATAAAAAAGATGAGTTAAATAGCACTATAAATTATCATGAATCAATTACCAATCTTACCAATGAAATATATAATAAATTTAATATTAACAGCGATTTAACAATTGAACAAAATATAGCAAAATTTAAGGAACATAATAGTAAAGATACAATATTGCAGCTAGTAAATTTTTACAGTAATAGTAAAAATAAAACTGATCATAAGATACTGTTAAATATTAATGATTTTTATAATAATAAGATCAGTTTTGAAAAATATTATAATTTATTTTTTACCAATAATAATACTCTTAGAAAACCCTCTAAATCTCTATTACAAGATCAAAAAGCGCTATTACAGCTTAACAATCACACTAATAGCATATTAGAATATTATGATCAGATTAAATCTATTAAAATATGTCACGAAACAAGGCTTATTATCTACTTTAGCTCACTAGCAATTAAATATTATGATGAATTAAAAAATAATAAAAATTTGCTAGATTATGACGATCTTATCAATAAAACAAATAAATTACTCCAAAATCCAAATTTTAATTCTTGGATTCAAATGAAAATGGATAGCTCATATGAACATATATTAATTGATGAATCGCAAGATACAAATATTAAGCAATGGCAAATTATCAATCTATTATGCGATGATTTTTTTAGCGGTGATAATGCAGCGCAAAATAATAGATCAATTTTTGTTGTAGGAGATGAAAAGCAATCTATATACTCATTTCAAGGAGCGCAAAGTGATATTAGTTACAAGATATATCAATATTATAATAAAAATAATAGTAATTTATTAAAAATAGAATTAAATAACTCTTTTCGCTCAGCAACTAGTATTTTAAAAAATATTGATCACATATTCTCGCAGCCACAATATTTTAAATCACTAATTAGCAGTAATAATTACCAAAATCATAGGGCTGTCAGAAACATAAAAGGTAAATTTGAAATTTGGCCGCAAATAAATGACGTAGCAACTCAAGATAATGAAGATTATAATTGGAAATCTAATAACAAAACTAAGATAAGCTCAAAAGAGTTATTAGCAGAATATATTGCCAAAAAAATAAAATATGAAGTTACTACCAAAAAAAAGCTAGAAAATAGTCAAAAGAATGTAACTTATAGTGACTATATGATCTTACTTAGAAATAAGACAAACGGATTTGATCAGGAAATTACAAAGTCATTTAACAAATATAATATACCCTATTCTAGCCAATCACGCATAAATTTTAGCGATTCTCTTATAATTCAAGATTTTCTAGCAATATCAAAATTTACGCTAAATAAAAATGATAATCTAAACCTAGCATCACTATTAAAATCACCCTTTTTTAATTTAACTGACCAAGATTTAGTAAAAATAATATATCATGATCAAAAAGCTAATATAATCGACAATATATCGCTTATTAAGGAATATTTTGAATCTTATAAGAAGCTTTTATATTTTAAAGAATGTGCAATTAATTCTAATCTACAAAATTTTTACTATGAAATTTTGTATAATTCTTATAATGAAGAAATATTTTGTAATAATTACGGTTCGCAATTCCTAGAAATTAGAGATAAATTCTATAATATTGTGAAAAATTTTGGTCTAAATAATTTTAATAATCTACAAAAATTTATACAATTCTGTGATGATTGCAACCCTCAGATAAGTCTAAAAAGTCATGATGATAATAGTGCAAAGATTCTAACAATCCATTCTTCAAAAGGCTTGCAATCTCCAATTGTAATTATTCCTGATTGCTCTTATAGCGCCAGTAAATTAAGAAGCGCAAAAGAAAATATATCATGGATTAATTTCGATGATAATGAACCATTAATTCCTATTTGGTGCTCAAATAGCAAAGATAGTAATGATATCATTAATAAGCATAAAATTAAAATACAAAATGATGCATTTGATGAATATTTAAGATTATTATATGTTGCAATGACACGCGCTGAAGATGAGTTATATATTGCTGCTTTTGGCAATGATAATGACGAAAAAAGCTGGTATCAAATAATAAAAAACTCAACTGATAAAAGGTTGCTAAATAACAACATATTTGTAGAAATTGATCAGAGTTATCAAAAAATAGCAAATAATCATAATATTAACAAATATTTCGAAGAAATATCCTTCAAACCAGCAAATATCTATCAAAAAAAGTTAAATATAGAAAATAATTCAACAAATTTATCAACAATTAAAGGTGAAATAATTCATAACATAATTGATTTTATTAATAAAAATTATCTAAATGAACAAAAGTGGCTTAAATTTCAATCAAATCTAATTATTGCAAATAGCCATATAATAACAAAAAACGATAAAATTTATATAAATAAAATAATTGCAAAATATATTGCATCAGAATTTTTTAGTAATTTATCAAAATATAAAATTGCAAGCGAGGTTGAAATAAAACATAATAACTCAATTAAAAGAATTGATTTGATAATTTTTAAAGAAAATATAATTGAAATTATTGATTTTAAGTCCGATAAAAAGGTTCCTAAAAAAGTTTCAAGACAATATATTGATCAGCTTATGATATATAAATCAGCAATTAAAAAACAATATAGTAATTATGATGTTAAAGGTTATATTATATGGCTTACAGATTGCACAATTAAATTAACATGTTAGTTATTATCGTAATATAAATACTAATATTGTAAATTATTAATCATAAAAGCATAGTGATTCAACAATTAAGAAATATAAAAGGCTTATTATCAGAAATAGCAAGAAAAGTAATTTTATCATTCATACATAATAATTATAATGCTAATTATTTTAGCGCATCATACTTATAAAATAAATTTATATCAAATCATGAAGCAGCAACATTACTTAAAGATGATGATGCAAATAAATATTTCCAAAATTACCTAAATATAATAGAAGAAATTAATATTAATAATAGTGATGGTCTTAGACAATTATTGATATCACTTCAATCAATATATTATTATAAAATTGATCTTGCTGATATCCATTATTATGCGTTACTGCAAAATAAAGAAAGAATATTGAAATTTATAAAATCCTATTTACCAAACCATAATATAAATCAAATATTTTTATTAGAGGTTATTAATAATGAAATATTATCATTTAAGGATAGAGATGAAAAATCATTATTTCCTGATATATTTGATAAATATAAAAGATCATCTTTTTAAATATTATTAGATGAATATTTTTTTAATTTTGCAATAGGTTCTCCAAATCTAGAGAGGGCTAAAGAAGAAATACAAGTATTATCAATGAAAGTAAAGAAAATAGAGATAATCTAGCGCTAAAAAAATTTGAGCAAATATTGGATGAAAAATATAACAAAAAGGCTAAAAAAGCTTGTAATTCCAAAAACCAGCCTCCAACCTCATGACACTCAAACACCTACAAAAAACCAAATATCACTCTAAATCAATTATAAAATTATAAAAAATTTATATGATAGCTAATCTTTAACTTATAACAAAACCTTATATATTTGACATTTTTTTAATTTGTGTTATAATGGCACATTATTAATTTTTTTACATTTATATGGGATTATCTAATTTTATTAAACTGGCAGAAAATGAAAATGTTATCAATTATAGTGATACCGATGACACAGTTCTTTCTGATAAATATCAATATAAGAATGAAGCTATAGAAGCATTATATCAAAAAACACTTGATTTTGCAGTATCATTAAATGATAAATCAAAAGACCAGATTGCTACTTTTGTAAGAGAATTATTTTATATTGAAGATATTGATCAGCAATCTTTGCATAGCGTTTTTAAATCTCTTTCTGATTCAATTTCTAATAATAAATTAGAAACCCTTAATAATTTACTCGAAATATTTATACTAAAAGGAGAAAATATAGAAGGCAGTCTTATATATTCAGTTAATTTAAGTATTAGTTCCTATGATACAGCTAAAACTAAAGCTGTTATTTTTGATGATTACTTCGAAAAATTATTTCAAGTACTTGATTTATTATATAGCAATTTTAGTTGTGATGATAAGCACATTGAATCCGTCTTTTATTATTTTCCTATAACAAATGACCATAATTGCTTCGCAGGATCATTTGAAAGGTTAACAAAAACTTTTAATGTACTAAATAGTAAGACTCATCAAGCAATTCAAAGTTCAGTAGAATTTAAAGAAGGGCTTTTAGATCAATTAGCCTTAAAATATATGGGCGCAATTCAAATAGATGACGATTCTATGCGTCAAGATTATGAAATTCATGCTAGGACAGCTTTTTCAGCCCTAACAGCGACAGCATCAATTGATAAAATTAAAGAAAGTGGCACTACATTTTCATCAAATTTAGTTGAGAAAATTTCTTTTGATATAGCAATTAGAATTTTTAAAGAATATAGAAGTGAATTTTCATTGTTTTTATCTTTAAATTTACAAAGTTTATTTGAATATATCATAAATGAAAGTGATAATCTTGATTATAATCAAGCTAGAAAAATAATAGAAAATTATCAAATTCACAATAGAGAAATTGTTTCACAACATAAACCTCTTGTACCAGATTTTAGTGACTTTTGTAATGAAGATGCATATGCATTATTAGAAAAAAGTACAATAATAGATAATTATAAAGAAAGAGTAAATGAAGAAATCAAAAAATTCACTCAGCTAATTAATAAAATTCCAGATAGTGCATATGGTGAAGAGGTAGAAGATAATTGGAATAAATGGAGTCAATGGATCGACGAGGCGTCTAACGATAATAAAGATCTTCTTATGCATATAATAACTTTAACATCACTAAATTTATCAAGATTCTATATTGATGGTGAGGATCACTCACAAAGTACATTCATTGCAAAATTTAAGGATAAAATTTTTAGCAAAGAAATTTTAGCAAAACTTTTTTTTAGCAACTCAAGTGATAAAATTGCTCAATTAATTTTTAATCATCGTCAAAGAGGTGCTGATCTTAAATTACTAGAAATTGACAATCCAACAGAAGATGAGTTGCTTTTATTTAATAATTTGCAAAAGCTGGATGATGTAGAAACATCTATAGATACAAGTCATATAACAGAAATTACTCATGAACCACAAAATATAATAGAGTTTTTCGCTGTTTTAAAATTATTAAATACAGATAACATTAAATCATTTCTTGATAATGATCAAGACTGCTGCCAGTTTTTTTTAAATTTTTGTAGATCAGTATCCAAAGAAGAATTATCAATTATATTAAAACAAATCAGTTACGTTGGTAATGAAATTGATTATCAAGATGGTTCATTAATTGAATATTTTACTACTTATTTATTCCAAAGCACACTAACATCAGCAGAGAAAAAATATCTTGAATTTATTATTAAAGATGTCGATGAAGAATCTATAACCATTTATAGAACAGTATCTTCTTATGTAAGTGAAGAAAAATTTGGGGTAATTCAATTATATACAGAAGAGGATTATATCCCTGTAATTAAGATTAGTATTAATCATGGCCAAGATGCTATAATAACTCATAGATTAATGTATAGCTTTGATCAATCACTTATTGATAAATTATTTCATCAAAATCATTATAAATACCCATATATTGTTACATATAAAGAAACTGAAAATACATATAGCTTGCTAGAATTAGCTATTAATATTCAAGATAAAAAATTTATTGACAGAATTATTGATTATTTATTTGATGACCCTGAAAACCTTTGCAATTTCTTAAATATAAATGATGAAGAAAAAATAAGTATAATTAAACTCTTTCAAACATTAGAACATAAGTTTGATAAAAAATATAATGATATTGAAAGTGGAGTTAAGGCATCTTCTTTTAGAACTTATGCCATATCTCAAATAATTAATAAACTTATTGATGTTTACTATAATAATGAAACTTTCAAGCAAAAGATTATATGGGAATATAAAAAATGCGAAATTTACCTTAATAGTTCAGAATCCGAAAATATACAAGGCATAATTGAAAACTGTTATTTCGATAATGGAGTTAATGACTCTGAAGAATTACCTGAGGAAATTACGAGTAACGCAGAAGAAGCATATGTTAGCAATGAAGCTTGGGATGAATCTGACAGAATTTCAGAAGAGATAAATGCTAGTTTATCTCTACTTCAAATAATCTTAGTAACTGAGTGCGAAGAGCAAATAGAAATTGATAATGAAAATGCAAATATAGAAGATAGAATAGCCTATATATTAACATCTAAAGATATATCAAAAGAAGATATTGAAATAATTAATATGATATCTAAAAAAACCCTAGCTCATGTTTTATTATATCACATAGATAAGCTATCTTTTAAAGATATGAAATTATTCAGCTATGCAGTTATATTATCAGAGGATAGTTATACTATTAAAAGTTATATTCAAGCATGTGATGAGGATGAATTTAATAATTTTATACGAAGCATAGAAGAAATTAAAAGTCTAACCAATGAAAATCACTATAATAGAGTTTTAAAAATAATATTTGAATCATTAACAAGTAAAGAAGCTAGTAATGACTTATATGAAGAATATCAAAATGATCAAATCATAGATAAATTAATAGATCAAAAAATTACTCAACAATATCTTAATAATATAATTAAAGAAAATGATTTAACAGCATTAAGTAATTTTGTAAAAAAAATAAACAATTATATTCATGAACAAAATAATCAGCAATCTGACTATGATAGCGAATCTGAGGACAGCGAAAGTAAGGGTAAAGATAGTGAAGAAGGCAAAGATAACAAAGATTATAATAAATTTTTTGGTCTTAATTTTGTGCCAAAAGATGATGATAGCACTCAATTTCCAAGATTAGGAGATGATAATTCTGAGCATTTTAATAAATCACTAGATGATTCATGTTTAAAATTATTACTACAAATAAATTTTGATAAACTTTTTTGTGGAAATAGCGAGGACAGTGAAAAAGCCAAATATTTTTTAAGAAATAATATTTGTGATGCGATCAATTATTTACAAAATAGGGAAGATGAATTGAATAATGATTTTGAAAGCCAAGTCGCCTCAATGGTCATAAAAGTAAATTTCACACTCTTATCTATAGATAAATTACTTGATAATGAATCAGCACAAAATCATCAGATTAATATTGATCAACAGTCAGAAGAAATTAATAATGGTAATAACTTGCTACATATATTGGCAAATAATAATAAGGTAAAAGAGTTAGAATATATTTCAAAAAAAGTAACTGAAACTGAAAAACAAAAGTTTGATGAAGCACTAAGTCAAGAAAATGCATCTGGTCTAACACCTATTGATATTTTAGAAAATAGATTTTTATATGATCTTGCTAACCAATTAAGGCCGCAACCTGCAGCAGTAACATCGCCCAATCAGGTAGAGAGAGCTAAAAGAACTGAAGAAATGAGCTTAGAATAAAATCGTGATATTATTTATCATAGCATTTTACAATTTATTAATAATTTATATTGATAATTATTAAAACTGTTTCATTATAGGATTAATAGTGGTAATTAATTTTATAATATTTGTTTAATAATCTGTCACAAGACTTAATACCAATAATTTCTCAAAGTTTAGCTCATGAAGAACTTGAGAAGTTATTATTCGTATCTAAAAAAAATAAAGAATTTATTCTACCTTTAATAGAAAAAAGATTTAGCCAATATTATGACTATGATCTCTTTAAAGATAAATTATTTTTAATACATTACTTCGGCTCTCAACTATTAGAGCGTATAAAATATGATATTAAACATTATCCAGATAGGTATGATAAAAAGGTTTGTGATGCAATTCAACAAGAATTTAAAGAAAGGGCAGATGAACTAACGAAATATCAGGGTAGTAATAATGATAGCACCCCAATACCAGATATAATTCATGCTATCAATAATGCTTGCAATAATAGATTGGCCGACACGCTAATATTTAATAAAATAAATAAAAGTAATTTTGAAGAATTCTTTAAAAAATATTTAAAGAATTTAGGCAAACCAAATCCCAATATTTTTAAAACAGTGCTATATCAACTAAATAAATATAAATCCAATGAAACACAAGCAATAAAATATATAGAAGATAATGATGTAATGGATATAATAAAAGAAAAAATTGAATCAGATCAGGATTTTAAAGAATATAATAACATCATATACAAAATATATCCTAAATTATCAAAAACAACTCGATCTAGCGTGAAAATAGTAGATTGTGACTCATTATTAAATAAACAAATGATAAAATAAGATTATTTTAAAATAAAATATTTTTTAAAAAGGTAAAAGCTTCAAGGCCAAAAAATATTGCTATAATTGATATTACGCACCCAATTAAACCAACAACCATTCCAACTATAACAAATAATCCATCCTTACCAATCAAACCAAAAGAAGTTATTAATATTCCTAAACCAGGGATCAAATTTGAAAAAGGAACCGGTATTAAAACAAATATTGCAAATATAAATATCATTGCACCAATAAATCTCTCAAAGATTGAGTAAATCATAAATTGCATTCTTGGCCTAAGAATTGTTTCAACCTTATCTATATGTGGGGATGATTTTTTAACTATTATTTCAAGTACAGATCTTTTAAATTTAATTTTGGCGATAAAATTAGGCAATTTTGGTGCGGTATAGCCAACCATCATTTGAAATGAAAAGAATAATAAAGGAATTGCAAATAAACTTGGAATAGGAGGTGGTGTCGGTATAATAATAGCAAATGCAAAAATTACCATTGCCACTCCAAAGCCAGAACTTTGCATAGCATTTATTAAATCTCTAATTTGAATTTTATCAGACAAAGATTTATTAACTACATCTTCAATTATTTGAGTTGTAACAATTTTTCTATGCTGATCCACAAATTATAAATTATTTATTAGCAATATATCATTAATTACAATATTAATGACAAGAATAATAGTGGTTAATATTATTTGGTGTTATTTTTATTAGTTTTTTTAATTGGCACATCTTTTGAATCACTTTCTTTAATTCCATCTTTTAAGTTTTTAATACTTTTACCAACATCTTTCATGACATTTGGCAATTTTCCTGCGCCAAAAATAACAAAAACAATTATTAATATAAGAACTAATTCTGTAACTCCTAAAGACATAATTTTATGGATTAATTTGATAATCTAGCAATTGTTGTAGCTCGTTAAATTCTCTTTGAGATAGACCGCTATCTTCTTGAGAAACTTTCTGTCCCTTAATAAGTTTTTTAATTATATCTAGAGCAGGACCAGATAAACTTTTACCACTTTGTTGATTTTTAATAAAGGCTTCATATGTAAATGGCACCCATTTTTTAACAATATCAAGCATTTTTTGAGCATAAATTCTAATCTCATATTGCGCGTGAGAATCAGCTCTTAAATGTAAAAAATGAAGCAAATTATGCAAGTCAATTTTCCAATACCATTGGGTATAGCAATTTAATGTAAGATTCATTCTTGCTAATTCGCGAGCAAGTCCATCTTTATCATTATCTATTGAATTTCCTTGGCTATCTTGGTTAATCATTGTTAAATAATTATCGTAGCAATTTTTTGAATCTTTTTTAAGAATTTCAAGAACTTGACTCTGCTCCTTAGCAGTTAAATTACCGTCTTCATCTCTACCTTGATGATTTATCTTTGATTGTGCAGCAAGGTGCTGAATTTGAGGGATATAGAATTCATCTTCCATAATTGAATATCTTGCTGAATATTCATTAATAGATGCGGTTCTATGTCTAATCCATTGCCTTGCAATAAAAATTGGTAATTTAATATGAAATTTAATTTCACACATTTCAAAAGGAGTTGTATGACGGTGTGCTAATAAATAATTAATCAAACCCTTATCAGCATTAACTTTCTTAGTGCCAGCACCATATGAAACTCTAGCAGCCTGAACAACTGAATTATCATTACCCATATAATCAACAACCCTAATAAATCCATGATCTAGAACCTCAATTGGATCATATAGAATTTGCTCCAAGTCAGCAGATACTGGTCTTATTGTAGAGTTTTTTTGTTGCTTTAGTTGGTTAATTTCATCGATTTGCTGCTGTGTAATTGCCATTTTAAAATATTGAGATAACATTTATATATATTATATTAAAATTTTTGCACCATTTAAATTAAAATGCCAGCTGAAATAATAAAAAAACAACTAATAAGAATACCCAGTAAAAGTGGTGTCTATCGCTTTATAGATAATAAAGATAATATTCTTTACATTGGAAAGGCTAAAGATTTAAAGAAAAGAATATCAAGCTACCTAAATATTAATCAGCTTTCTACCAGAATTTTGCGCATGATTAACCTAGCAATAAATGTTGAATTTATCCAAACCAAAAATGAAGTTGAGGCATTATTACTTGAAAATAACCTAATTAAAAAGCATCAACCAAAATTTAATATCTTACTAAAAGATGATAAAACTTTCCCACAAATATTAATTAGCAACCATAATTATCCAAGAATTTCAAAATATCGCGGACAAAAGCAAGATCAGGGCCATTATTTTGGTCCATTTGCCTCAACTTATGATGTTAATAAAACAATAAATATTTTACGCAAAGCTTTTAAAATAAGAAATTGCAGCGATCAAGAATTTAGCAGAAGAAAAACCCCATGCCTTGAATATCAAATTAAAAAATGTAGCGCACCTTGCGTTAATTACATTGATAAAAAAAATTATAAATCATCAATTAATAATGCCCTATCCTTTCTAAATGGCAAAACTAAGGATATTCAGGATCAGCTGAGCAAAGATATGATTAAATTCAGTAATAATTTAGATTACGAAAAAGCTGCCCATTTAAGAGATCAGATTAAATCACTAAATTCAATTCAATATAAACAAAATATTAATTTAAGCGAAGGAAAGGATTTTGATATAATAATTGCAAAATCTATTAATGATTCAGTAATTATCTATATTTCATTTTATAGAAGTGGAAAGAATTTTGGTTCAAGGCCATATTTCTTTAAAAAAAATGAAGATAGCACTGATCAAGAAATACTTAAAAGCTTTATTGGACAATTTTATATTACCCAAAAACCAGCTAAAAATATTATTATTAATCAAGAAATAGAAGAAAAAAATATAATATCTTCTTTTTTAAGTAAATTATTAAGCGCAAAAGTTAACTTAATATTTCCTAAAAAAGGTCTTAAACATCAATTAGTCCTTGATTATGCAAATATTGCCTTGCAAAACCTTGAAAGAAAAATTTCTCATAATCTCAATAATAAGCAATTATTAATTGAAGTTAAAAAATTATTTAATCTTAAAAAAATACCACAGAAGATAGAAGTTTATGATAATAGCCACACATTTAACAGCAATGCCATTGGCGCACTTATTACTGCTGGCGTTGATGGCTTTATCAAAAGTGGTTACAGAAAATTCAATATTGCTAAATTATCACAATTAACAAATAAAGACGATACTGCCATGCTTAAAGAAGTTCTACTTAGAAGATTTGATAGTAAGAAACTAAATAAAAATAGTAAAAAATATAATGAAAAATTTAATAATTATCCTGATTTTATAATTATTGATGGTGGTAAAGGTCAATTAAATGCAGCCAATGAAATTTTTAATAAATTAAACATAAAAATACCATTTATAGCTATGTCTAAAGGTAAAAAACGTAATGCTGGAGAAGAATGGTTTCATCAAATTAACAAAGAATCATTCACAATTGATAAGAATGATCCTGTTATGTATTATTTACAAAGACTAAGAGACGAGGCTCATCGTTTTGCAATAATGACTCATCGCAAAAAAAGAGATAAAGCAATGATAAATTTTTAAAATGACTATTTATTTTTAATTGCAGCTTGAGCAGCAGCTAACCTAGCTATAGGAACTCTATAAGGAGAACATGAAACATAATTTAAGCCATTTTGGTGACAAAATTCAATTGAATTTGGGTCACCACCATGTTCACCACAAATACCAAGTTTAATATTTGATCTAGCTTCCTTTCCTTTACTAGAAGCAATTTTAATTAATTGCCCTACACCATCTCTATCAAGCTCAATAAAAGGATCAATTTTAAAAATATTATTTTTCTTATAGTCAGGTAAAAAATTTATTGAATCATCACGAGATAATCCATAAGTAGTTTGAGTTAAATCATTAGTACCAAAACTAAAGAACTCGGCCTCTTTAGCAATTTGATCAGCTATTAACGCTGCCCTAGGCAATTCTATCATGGTACCAATCATATAATTAAATGTAACATTTCTGCTTGCCTTAATTTCAGCTTCAATATCAAGAATCAGCTTCTTTATAATCTGTAATTCTTTTAAAGATGAGACTAATGGAATCATAATCTCTAACATGATTTCACTATTATTTTGTTTTTTAACAATTGCAGCCGCTTCAAAAATTGCTTTAATTTGCATAGCATATATTTCAGGATAAGATATAGCTAAACGACAACCTCTATGACCAAGCATTGGATTTTGCTCTTTGAGCTGAGAAACTCTCTTTCTAACAAAATCAATTTCAACATTCAAAGCATTGGCTACATCTTTAATTTCATCATCCTTATGAGGCAAAAACTCATGAAGAGGAGGGTCTAACAATCTAATGGTTACAGGCAATGATGACATGATCTTGAATATATCAATAAAATCTTGCCTTTGCATAGGAAGAATTTTTTCAAGCGCATCATTTCTTTCTTCAATATTTTTGGCTAATATCATTTGTCTAACTGATATTATTCTATCTTCATTAAAGAACATATGCTCAGTTCTACACAAACCGATACCTTGAGCACCAAATTCCTTAGCAATTTGACAATCTGCTGGGGTATCGGCATTTGTTCTGATTTTAAGAGATCTAATATTATCAGCCCATTGCATTAATTTTTGAAAATCATCAGATAATTTAGGCTTAAGAGTTGGAACATTTCCAATCATAACATCACCATTATTACCATTAATGGTGATAATATCTCCTTCTTTGATAATTTTATTTGATGCTTTGAATAATTTATTTTTATAATCAATTTCAAGATTAGATGCTCCAGAAACACAAGGAGTGCCCATACCCCTTGCAACAACTGCAGCATGAGATGTCATGCCGCCTCTTGCTGTCAAAATTCCTTGCGATACATGCATACCTTTAATATCATCAGGGCTAGTTTCTATTCTAACTAATAATACATTTTCAGAATTTTCAGCCCTTTTTTCAGCTTCTTTTGATGAAAAAACCACAACTCCACTTGCAGCACCTGGTGATGCTGGTAATCCTTTGGCAATAATATCAACTTTTGCATTAGGATCTAGCGATGGATGAAGTAACTGATCAATTGATAGCGGATCAACCCTACTAATTGCTTCTTCTTTAGTAATAAGACCTTCATCAACCATATCAACAGCTATTTTTATTGCAGCAGCAGCGGTTCTTTTACCATTTCTGGTTTGCAACATCCATAATTTATTATCCTGTACTGTAAATTCTATATCTTGCATATCTTTGTAATGCAACTCTAATTTTTGATAGATATTTTTAAGTTGATTAAATACCTCAGGCATTGACTCTTCCATTGATAATAGATTACTATCGAGACCTTCTTTGCCCTTAATAGTGATTGATTGAGGAGTTCTAATACCTGCAACAACATCTTCGCCTTGCGCATTAATTAGATATTCGCCATAAAGCAAATTCTCTCCAGTTGATGGATTTCTTGTAAATGCCACACCAGTAGCAGAACTATTGCCCATATTTCCAAATACCATAGATTGAACATTAACTCCAGTTCCCCATTCTTGCGGTATTTTATTTAATTGACGATATATAATAGCTCGATCATTCATCCATGATGCAAATACAGCTTCAATTGCACCCCATAATTGAATATTAACATCTTGAGGAAAATCCTGACTAGTCTCTTCCTTAACTTTATTTTTAAATTTTTCAATTATTAATTTAAGGTGCTCAGTAGTTAGCTCAGTATCATTATTGATTGCATTGTCAAATTTAGTTTCATCAATTATTGACTCAAAATTATAGTGATCAACTCCAAGAACTACATCACTATACATTTGAATAAATCTTCGATAAGAATCTAGTGCAAATCTCTCATTGTTAGATTTTTTAGCCAAAGCAATAACAGTTTGATCATTTAATCCTAAATTAAGAACAGTATCCATCATTCCAGGCATTGAAGCTCTTGCTCCAGATCTTACAGAAAATAATAATGGATCTTCTTGATCGCCAAATTTTGCACCAATAATATTTTCAATAAATTTTATTGCTTCGCTAACTTGATCAATTAGTTGCTGAGGTATTTTCTTATTGTTCTTATAATAATAGTCGCAAAAATCAGTTGTAATTGTATATCCAGGAGGAACTGGTAGTCCAAGATTAGACATTTCAGCTAAATTAGCGCCCTTACCTCCAAGTAAATTTCGCATTGAGGCATCACCTTCAGTTTTGTCGCCTCCAAATATATATACAAATTTAGTCATCTTTATTTTATTTCTTAAGGAATATCAATTTTAGATAGGCCATAAATTTTTTCAAATAAATCTCTAACAAATGAAAGAAGCTGTAATCGATTTTCTCTAATTTTTGCGTCTTCATGATTTATTACAACATTATCAAAAAAATCATTTAGTGGCTGCTCTAAAATAGTAATTAATTGCAATGCTTCATCAAATTCACTTCTAAATATTAATTTGGTAAATTTAGAGTAAATTTGCCTAACTCTTTTATATAATATAACCTCATATTTAGTTTTAAAGCCAATTTTTGATGGTTTAGCGCTGAATTTTACATTATCCTTTTTTTCTTCTATTTGAACAATTCTTGACACTCTTTTATAAAGAGAAATAATATGAAGCTTATCTTCTCCAAATATAATTTTATCAAGAAATCTTATTTTTTTAGCTAAAAATAATATGTCGCAATATTTGTGATCATCTATATTGGCTGCATAATGATCAATAACTGCATTAACAATCTCTGGATGCAATCCGTCATTTTCTCTTAAATAAATTTTCAGCCTTTCAACAAAAAATATTACAATATCATGAACCAAATCATGCTTATCATCATATATTAATTGATCATCATCTTTAAAATAATGCTGAGTTAATTTTAATGGATATGATTTTAGTGATTTTTCTATCAGAATTTTAATTGGAAATGCTATATTATGAAAAAAACCAATTCTTATAATACCTATAACCGCCCTTCTAATTCCAAATGGATCTCTTGAGCTGCTTGGCTTTTCGCCTGCAAGAAATAATCCAACTATATTATCAATTTTATCAGCAATTGATAGCGCTATTCCAAGCGAGGTTTTTGGCAATTCGGCATTTTGTGAAACAGGCATATAATGCTCATAAATTGCAGCAACAATTTTATCATCTTCTGCAGATTTTAATGCATAATAGCTGCCAATTTTTCCCTGAAGATCACTAAACTCAGAAACTGCACTAGTTGTCAGATCAGCCTTACATAAAAGACACAACCTTTCGATCAGAGATATTTCGCAGTGAGGGATAAAAATAGCAAGAAATTTTGTTAGATTATTAATTCTAAGCGCCTTATCGTAATAGCTTCCTAATTTATAATGAAAAACTATATTCGCTAAATAAGGAACCTTATCCTCAAGAGAACTCTTTAAATCCTCATTTATGAAAAAGCTAGCATCGCTTAATCTGGCATTAACAACCCTTTCATTTCCAGCAATTATTTCTTTTAAGTTGCTATTATCATCGCACTGAGCAACAAATAGAAATTTTGATGTTAAATTTCCATCAATATTTTTGAGGCATAAATATTTTTGATTAGATTTGAGCGATAATGTTAATATTTCATCAGGAATTTTCATATATGATTCCTCAATGCTGCCCATTAATATAATCGGATTTTCACATAATCCAATAATTTCCTTAAAAATTTTATCTCCTTCTTGATCAATCAAAGCAAGATTTTCTTTGAGTAATGTTGTTTTAATTTGTGAAAATATTTCTAATCTTCTTTCATTATGATCAACTATTATATCTTTATTTTTGAGGAGTTCTTTATAGTTTTTTGCGTCATCAATTTTTAACTTTTGATCATATATCTTGTAAAAAGTATAATCATTTGATTTTAGTCCAGCAAATTCAATATCAATAATTTGATTACCAATCATGCATAATATATTTCTAACAGGTCTGGCCCATTGAATATTATTATGTGAATTTTCTATATTCCATTTCATTAATCTTGGCCATAATGATGGCAGCTTATTTAATGATTTATTTAATATTATTTTTAATAAATCAGCTGTCTTAACTCTTTGCTCTTCTATATCATAAACATAATATTTTTCGCCTTTTTTAGTAATTTTCTTTAATTGCGATATATCTTCAATTTTATTAGACCTTAAAAAACCTTTAATTGATTTTTCATTTGCACCAACCTTAGGGCCAATTCTTCTTTGCTCAGGAATTATAGTGACCACTTTAAGATTTGAAATAAGAAGAGCTAATCTTTTTGGACTAACATAGCTTTCTATAATTAGCTCATCAGAGCTTATTTGAGATTGCAATAATTCATCGGCTATTACTTTTTTAAAGCCTTGAGCAACATTTTCTTGACATAAGGGTGGCAGTTCTTCACTGAAAATTTCCAGGATAAAATGTTTCATTTTAAAATTCTAAATTTTCAACTCTAATAAATTTAGCACTAATTACGTTATTATCATTAACTAAATTAGTAACAAAGGAAGAAATTTCACTTTCTTTTTGTTTGCTAATAATAAAGCCAGCAGTGATTTTATCATCACATGTAATATAAGCAGAATTATCAATATTATATTTATTTTCAAATATAGTTTTAAATAATTCACGATCTTTTGAGATATTTTCTTTTTTTATCTCAATCTTTATCATATAGTTACCAATTCTATTTTCAATTTTACTAATCTGCACGTCTTTTAATGAGTCTGCATTATGTAAAAAAATGTTAGAATTATGATCATTAGCAATATCGACTAGATCAGCAACAATAGCAGATGCTGTTATCATACCCCCGGCACCATGACCAACTAACATGCTCCAACCAGCATTTGAGCAATTAGTAGCTACAGTATTATATGTATTATCAACTTTTGCTATCATTGTTTTTTTGTCAATTAATGCTGGATAAACAGCTTGAAAAGGTTGATCAAAATATTTATAAACACCTAGCAATTTTATTTTATAGCCAAGATCACTAGCTAACTCAATATCGCTAATATCAATATTATCAATTCCTTCAATATGCTGATCTTTAAAATTTGGCTTTGAACCATATGCAATAGATGATAAAATTGCTAGTTTATGACCAGAATCAATACCTTTAATATCAAAAGTAGGGTCTGCTTCGGCATATCCTTTTTCTTGGGCTTCCTTAAGGATTTCATCAAAACCCCTACCCTCTTCTTCCATTTTAGTTAAAATAAAATTACAGGTACCGTTTAATATACCATAAAATTCTTTTATATCATTAACTGCTGCAAAATTATCTTTAAATGATTTAATTATTGGCAATGCCCCTACAGTTGAAGCCTCAAAGCCAATATTAACATTATTTTTATCAGCAATTTTTGCTATTTCATAGCCATGCTCTGCAAGTAATGCCTTATTTGCTGTTATAAAATGTTTTTTACTAGAAACTGAATTTATTATAAGGTCTTTGGCAATATTATTGCCACCAATAACTTCAATAACAACATCTATATCTTCATTTTTAACCATTTCTATAGGATTATCATAGAATTTGACATTATCATTTAAAAATGACTTTTTAGATCTAGCAGAAGCTGCGATAATTTCAAATTTAACATTATGCTTTTCAAATAATGATTTAGAATCATTTGATAATATTTCATAAACAGACTTACCAACTGTTCCTAGTCCAGCTATAGCAACTTTTAATTTTTTCATATTGTCCTTTATATATTATATAAATTATTATTAGACTCTAATAATACTTGATTGTTCTATATTTATAGAATTAAATTACAAAAAATAAAGCTAAATTCAAGAATTTTATTTTTCTTAAGCAAATGACAGATAATATCAATAATAAAAAATTATATCCTAATCCTAATCAAGGTCATAATTTACCTAATATCGAAGATAATATACTAAACTTCTGGAACAGTAATAATATATTTGAAAAAACAATATCTTCAAAATCCAATCATAATGATTTTGTATTTTATGACGGACCCCCTTTTGCTAATGGCCTGCCTCATTATGGACATTTATTAACCGGCTTTATTAAAGATATCTTTGCTCGCTACCAAACTATGAAGGGCAAAAAAGTTGAAAGAAAATTTGGCTGGGATACTCATGGGCTACCAGTTGAAATGGAGACTGAAAAAGAACTGTCAAAAAATGAAAATAAGAACATATCTGGTCAAATTGCTATTCAAGAATATGGTATAGACAAATTTAACCAAGCATGTCAAGAATCAGTAATGAAATATGCTAATGAGTGGGAATATTACGTAACAAGACAAGGTAGGTTTGTTGATTTTAAAAATAGCTATAAAACCATGGATATTAACTACATGGAATCTGTTATTTGGGCATTTAAAGAGCTTTATGATAAGGGCTTAATTTATCAAGATCTTAGAGTTGTACCATATTCATGGGCATGTCAAACTCCGCTATCAAATTTTGAAACAAGAATGGATAATTCTTATCGTCAAAAAACTAGCAAGGCACTTACTGTTAAATTTAAAATTGATAAATCTTGCAATTTTTACAGCGAATTAAATATAGCTCAATTAACTATTATTGCCTGGACCACAACCCCATGGACACTACCTTCAAATTTAGCATTAGCTATAAATAAAGATATCCAATATTCAATATTAAAAAATGATAATGATGCTATCATTATAGCTAAATCATTAATTGAAAAATATAGTAATGAATTAGCAAATTATCAGCTAGTCAAAGATATTAATGGCACTGAATTAATAGGTATAAAATATCAACCATTATTTCCATATTTATCACAAATAAAAGAAGTTATTAATTCCAATAATTGTTTTAGAATTTGTGATGCTGATTTTGTTACAACTGATGAAGGAACAGGAATAGTTCATATTGCGCCAGGTTTTGGTGAGGATGATCAAATTCTAGCAAAATCACTTAAAATTCCTACAATTTGCCCAGTTGATGAAGGTGGCAAATTTAGCAATGAAATATATGATATTGATAATTTATCATTAAAAAAACGTCAAGTTTTTGAAACTAATGATGACATTATAAAATATCTTAAAAATAATAATTGCTGGATCAAGACCGATCAATATATTCATAATTATCCTCATTGCTGGCGAACTGATACGCCATTAATATATAAAGCAGTTAGCTCTTGGTATGTTAAGGTTAGCTCTTTTAAGGATCGAATGGTAGAATTAAATCAGCAAATTAATTGGATACCAAATCATATTAAAGATGGGCAATTTGGAAAATGGCTAGAAGGTGCTAGAGATTGGTCAATTTCAAGGAACAGATTCTGGGGTTGCCCAGTACCAATCTGGATAAGTAACGATCCTTTATATCAAAGAATTGATGTCTATGGTAGCATTGAACAGATAAATAAAGATTTTAACTGCAATATTAACAATTTACACAGGCCATATATAGATAATCTAACAAGATTAAATCCAAATGACCCAAGAATTGACCCAGATCATATTGATCATAAGAATTGTTCAAAAATGATCAGAGTTACTGATGTTCTTGATTGTTGGTTTGAATCTGGATCTATGCCATTTGCACAAAAACATTATCCTTTTGAAAATAAAGAATGGTTTGAAAATAATTTTCCAGCAGATTTTATTACCGAATATATTGCACAAACTAGAGGATGGTTCTATACTATGATAGTTTTATCTACTGCATTATTTGACAAAATTCCATTTAAGAATGTTATTTGCCATGGAACAATCCTAGATGAAAATGCCCAAAAACTTTCAAAAAGGCTCAAAAACTACCCAGACCCAATTACTATTTTTAGCGACATAGGATCAGATGCAATGCGATTCTATCTGGTATCTCAACCTGTAATGAAGGGCCAAGAGCTTAAATTTGACAGTGATGGTAAAAATATCAAAGATACTTATCGGCTATCAATCAAACCTTTACTAAATGCCTATAATTTCTTTTGTCTTTATGCAAATGCAGATAATATTAAAGCAGAATTAATCACAAAATATAAGGATTATGATAATAATCTAGATAGATATATTTTAGGCAAATTAAAATTATCAATTTCAATAATTGATCAATCATTATCAAATTACGATACTATTCAAGCCT
>CERI01001505.1_pt1 | contig 46241 bp, 45 predicted proteins | sample 350261 | NCBI WGS metagenome assembly CERI01 (sample SAMEA2620979, study PRJEB7988) | marine metagenome | isolation source: saline water (ENVO:00002010), including
GGTTTTCATTATCCATAAAAATTATTTCTGTCTTGCTTTGAATTTCGGATTAGTTTTATTAATTACGTATACCCGACCTCTTCTTCTAACCAATTTCGAATTAAGATCTCTTTTTTTTATGGATTTTAGTGAGCTTTTAATTTTCATAAATATTTTTATGCCGGCAACGTCCTACTCTTCCGTGCCTTAAGACAAAGTACCATTGGCGCTGAAGGGCTTGACTTCCGAGTTCGAAATGGGATCGGGTATAACACCTTCGCAATAATTACCGGCGAGGTTCTTATACCTAAATAAATGATATTGTAAACAGTGAAATATACTAACTTTTATGTAATTTTTTGAATTTTTCTATGTAAGTTTTGAGGCTAGTTTTACCAAAATTTTTATAAACTTTGTTCGTCAAGTTCATATTTGTTAAAGCAGAAGCATATCTTTCTCCAGCTCTAGCAGGTAATAGTTTAATCTTGGATCCAAATAATTTAGCAACTTGTATAATAGAATAGTCCTCTTTACTTGAAATACTATAATGTCTACACTTATTTTTTTTCCAAGCATCATAGCAAACTTTAACTGTATCAGTAATATGTGTAAATTTTCTTGATTGTGTACCAGGCTTTACAACTGGTAGAGTTTTATTGTTTATGTATGCATTTTCAAATATACCAATAACAGTTGCCATTTTACCTTTAGATATCTGTTTTGGCCCATAAACATTATAAAAATATATAATTTCATATTTCATCTTAAACCATTTTTTTAAATTTTCTAATAACTCTAAATTAATAGATTTAGTAAATGCATAAGGTGATAAATCTTTATCTCTTCCTTTGTTGCCGAGACTTGCTGATGTAGCAGAATATATTAATTTTATTTTATTATTTAAACAAAAATTAAATATAGCGTGAGAGCCAACAGTATTAGAATTTATACATTCTTCCATATCTAAAAAACTTTGATATATTCTAGAAAACTCACCAAAATGAAAAATTGCATTTATATTCTTGATTTTAGAATTAAGTATAATTGAAATATCTTTAGTATTACCTTTAATATACCTCACTCTTTTATCTTTGATGTGATTTTCTTTATAGCCAGATGAATAATTGTCTATACTTAAAATTTTATATTTTGTATTTTCTAAGAAATATGAAATAAGATTTGTACCAACAAATCCAGCCCCACCAGTTATTACTATAATATTCTTCATATACTTTCTGTTAACTTAAATAAGATTTATAAGTTTTTAAAATTTGGGCTTTTAAATTATGATTTGGTTTCCACCCATATTTTTTAGCTAAAGATATGTCAAGAACCTTTCTTGCTGTACCATTAGGTTTTGATTTGTTATATTTAATTCTAATTTCTTTATTTGGTGCAATGATACTAATAAATAATTTAGCAAAATCTTCTATAGTCGAGTCTTTGCCACTACCAATGTTGATCATTGTGTGTTTTGTTTTCTTACCCATAAAATAGATACAAGCATCTGCTAATTCATCCACATAAAGTATTTCTCTTTTGGCTTTTCCATTTCCCCATAAAGTCACAAATTTTCTATTTTTTGTGCTAGCTAAATGAATTTTTCTGATTAGAGAGGGTATAAAGTGTGAATTTAATGGATGATAATTATCATTAGGACCAAATGTATTTGTGGGCATTAAACATTTATAATTTGTTTTATATTGTTCATTATAACTTTGACACATTTTTATTCCTGCAATTTTCGCAATAGCGTAAGCATCATTTGTTTTTTCTAACTTACCGTTTAACAAATACTCCTCTTTAATTGGCTGTTTACATTCTTTTGGATAAATGCAGCTTGAACCTAGGAAAATTATATTTTTTATATTACAAAGATAAGCAGAATGGATTAGATTAGACTGGATCATCAAATTTTCATAAATAAATTCAGCTTTATATTTGTTGTTAGAATATATACCACCTACTTTGGCTGCTGCGATGATTATAAAATCTGGTTTTTCTTTTTTGAGAAATTTTAAAACTTTAGATTGATTAGTTAAATCAAGCTTGCGTCTTGTGGCGGTAATGATTTTATTAAATTTTTTTTTTTTTAATCCTCTAATAATTGCACTACCAACCAAACCATTATGACCTGCAACAAAAATCTTGGAATTAAGACTCATTTTTTTTTAATATTTTCAACTCTGAATGAACCATGTCTTTTACTAATTCTTTAATGGTAATTTTTGGTTTCCAATTTAGTTCTTTTTTTGCTTTTTTAGAACTTCCCAGCAAAGTGTCTACTTCTAATGGTCTAAAATATTCTTTATCACATGCAACTATACATTTTCCATCTAATGTGTAGCATTTAGAATTTATTCCATTACCCTTCCAAATAAACTTAATTTTTAGTTCATTTAAAACTAAGTTTACAAATTGCTTCACAGAAAATTGTTTTCCAGTTGAAATTACATAATCTTTAGGGGTTTTTTTTTGTAACATTTTCCACATTGCAACTACATAATCTTTTGCATGTCCCCAATCCCGTTTCGCATCTAAATTTCCTAAATACAATATATCTTGCATGTCATGTTTTATTTTGCATAGAGCAATTACAATTTTTCTTGTAACAAATGTCTCTCCTCTTCTTGGACTTTCATGATTAAATAAAATTCCGTTACAAGCAAAAATATTATATGCTTCTCTATAGTTTATTGTTATCCAATGAGCATAAACTTTAGCTACACCGTAAGGACTTCTTGGATAAAAAGGTGTACTTTCAGTTTGAGGAATTTCTTGAACCTTTCCAAACATTTCAGATGTACCTGCTTGATAAAATTTAGTTATCTTTTCAAAACCATGAAATTTTATTGCTTCTAATATTCTTAATGAACCGATAGCATCTGCATTTGCGGTATATTCAGGAACCTCAAAAGATACGGCAACATGTGATTGAGCTGCCAGGTTATATACTTCACTTGGTCTAATCTTTTTAATTAATGAGGATACAGATATTGCATCTGTAACATCACCATAATGTAAAAAAAAATTTCGTTTATTGGAAAATGGATCTTGATAAATATGATCTATTCTACCAGTATTAAATGATGAAGATCTTCTTTTAACACCATGAACTAAGTAACCTTTTTTAATTAAGAGTTCAGCGAGATAAGATCCATCTTGACCAGTAACACCAAAAATAAGGGCAATTTTTTTTTTCATAATTAGCTCTTATACTGTTTTTTTTTATATATATAGTCAAAAGATTTTCTTAATGGCATCTTAATCTTAAAAACTCTGTAAAAGCCATTGTACAATAAAAATTCATGTATTTCAGAAAATTTATAATTTTTTTTTATCATATTATCATAATGATGTTCAAAATAAATAAAGTTTACAATTTTAATTTTTTCTTCAAGCCCTTTTAAAACATCTAATTCATAACCTTCTGTATCAATTTTTAATATATCTATTTTGATCAATTCTTTATTTTTAATGAACTGAGAAAGTTTAATTTGAGATACGTAATTTTCTTTTATATTAAATTTTTTTTTGAAGAAGAAAGATAATATCCGATTTTTTCTTTTGAAATATGAAGATTTTTGATCAATTAAGTTAAATGTTGAGGAATTGCTGTCTGGTAATTCATAAAATATTTTTGACTCAACTGAATTACCAATACCAAAGTTAAATATCTCTATGTTAGTTTCTTTATAGATATTTTTAATTTTATCAATATTATATTCAAGGGTTTGATATGTATTTTTACTTGCCTCAAATGAATAAATATTTTTAATTTTAAAATTTTTTAAAAAGTTAGATATTGTCTCACCTTTATGTGCACCAACATCTAACAATACATCAAACCTATCATCTAGATTATTTTTAAAAAAAATAGTTATTTTTTTTTGATAAAATAAATCTACAATTTTTACGATTTGATTGAATAAATATTCCACTAATTTTCTCTATAAAAAATATACCTGTTATTTAAAAACTTAACTTTTATATTATAATCTGAACAAAAATTTAAATCTTTTTTGATATAACATTTATTAAGCTTTTTAATTTGATTAAAAATTTTAAAATTTTGTTGTTCCTCCCAATAAAAAGCGTTGTAAAGAATATTATAATCATATTTGTGATACTCTTTATCTATTCTAGAAATATTCCTAGATAGAAAAATAACTATTGTTAAAAAAATTATAAAAAATGTTTTTTTTTTTAATAACTTTGGTTTAATAGAATATTTACTTAAATGAATTGATAGTGGAATAAATATTAATAAAGCTATTAAATGATAACCTCCATATCTTAACGTTGGCAATAAATAAAACCATTCTATTGTTAAGAAAATAAGAATTAAATATAATAGCCAAAATTTAGGTTTTATAGAATTATTTATCTTTTTAGAAAAAAAAGTTAACCATATAACTAAACATAAAAAAAATATACCTAGCAAAAAATCAGAAACCTTATTAAAAAAATACATATCAATCCAGTTTGAAACCCAATTAAAGTTTTTGATATATATTTCTGGACTTTCTATACGAAAGTTGGGATTTGCACCTGCTTTAGCCCATTGTTGATACCAATTATTCATTTGTTCGACTTCATTTAATGGTATGGACCAACTGAAATTCTCAAAACAAGTAAGTTTTACTGGATATAATAAACAACCACTATTAAAAAAATTAACAGTAAATAAAGACACAATCATAAAAAAACATAAATAAAGGATTTTATTTTTAAAGAAAAAAATCAATGAAATTTTATTTTTATTGAAATAAAATATTAAAGGAACAAACAACAAGACATATAAAGCATAGAATGTTTTTAAAGAAATAATAAGTGTTATAAAAATGAAAAGTTTTAAAAATAATTTTTTATCAACTATTTTCTTTTCATTAACTAGACAAAGAATTTCAATGATTGTGACGATAATTAATATCATTGCTGAACGATCAGTGCCGTGTTCGCCTAATCGAAAAAAAAATACATTTATAAAAACAAAAGAAAGAAGTGATAAATAAAATATAAATGAAGGTTTTTTTTCCTTAAAATATGATGAAATTTTATTATATAAAATAATATTCGCAAATCCCATAAAAAATACTGGTGAAAGATGGAGTAAAAAAAGATTTGTAAATGGTAAATTAAATAATGACGATAAGTAAAAAATTGATGAATGAGTTCTAAAACCATGATTGAAATTACCCAAGCCTATTAAATTTGAATATTCAGTTAAAAGATGAGTGTATGGGAAATGATAATATGGGAAATCATCATGATTCTTACTTACAAATATAAATATTATTAAAATTGTAAAAATAATAATTACATCTTTAAGATTTTTTTTAATCTTGTTGGTATTTATTAAAAATTTTGAAAAACCAACTAAAATAAGGATTGAATTAAATAGCTCTGTGTGTGGTAAAAAAAAACTTGTTAGATATGAGATAAAAATAAGAATGAAAATTCCATTAATACCTATAAATCCAATATCATTTTCTGAAGATTTCAAAAAAAATTGATTAAATAATAAACCATAACCAATTAATGAAAATGTAATTATCCAATAATAAAACAATAAAATTAAAATTGAGGACATAATGAAACTATATAGTTTTATGATTTAATAAGTAAACAATTGCTTTCGTTATGTAAAAATCATAATTTTTTTTATATTGGATTTCGTTTTGTTTACATGCATCAAAAATAAAGTAATGAGCTTGTAATCGTTTTTTCCACCAATTACTCGAAAATTTTTTAATCTTTGACATAATTCCATCAGACACTATTCGGTATACCGTTAGATTTAAATCAGTAACCAAATAATTTTTATAAATCATTTTAGATAAACTTGTAATTCGAAAATCAATTTCTAAAAGTGGATATTTTTCAAATATATTATTTTCAAATAATTTTTTTATAAAAGATCTTTTTATACTTATTGAGCTAGTTGGATAAGTTGTGGGCCAAATATAATTATTAAGTTTTTTTTTTATTTTGAAATGACTAAAAGTATCATCAGTTAATATTTTAGGTTTATCAAAAATTACTTCTAACTCATAATTATCTGAGAAAAGAATATTTAATTGTTCAAGTTTACTATTTTCAAAGTAATCATCCGCATCAAGAAAGCAAATAATTTCTCCTGAGGAAATAACTAATGCTTGATTCAAAAGATCAATTTGATTAACGGCGGAATATTTGCTAATTTTCGGAGTGCGTCTAATTATAATATGTTCTTTGTACTTTTTTAAAATAGTCTCAGTATCATCAGTTGACTCATTGTCTATCAAGATAATTTCATAATCTTTATATTTTTGATTAAGACAAGATTGAATACATTTTTCTAAATAACTACCTTTATTATAACTGGATATAAGTATCGAAATTTTCATTATAATTCTATGAAGATTTAATTATGACCCATTTCATTCAAAATCATAAAACTTTGAACATATTTTGAAAATTTTTGATTTCTTAAATTAAAATTTAAATTATATATCTTTTGCCTTACATAATCACTATCTTTTAATAAATATTTAAATTCTAAAATATTATTACTTATGTTTGCTAAATTTCTAAAAAAACTTCCCTCATAATTTTGATGAGTTTTTATATTTTTATCAAAAGTAATTCTGAGCTTATTTTTATCATCTAAGTAATAATCTCTGTTGTATGAAACAGTTAAAACCTGAACCAAATTTAGAGATGTAATTTTAAATATTGAATTAACGAAATCATTTGATTTTAGAAAAAAATTAAGATCCTCTTGATTTTTAAATTTTCCTAAACTAATTTTAGTTTTTTGTGTTGCTTGATTAATTTTTTTTTTTTTTTCAAAAAAAACTTCAGAATTATTGATATCATCATACCATCTTACTCGATATTTATCTCTGTTGGAGAACCCATTAATATTATCCCATAAACAATTTAAATCTATTGTATCGTAGTAAATTGAATTAACTTTTCTTTTTTTATAAATTTTTTTAAAAAAGCCTTCAATTTTTAGAAGTTCAATTTTTCTACTGTCACCAGGTAAAAATACAAATTTTTTTTCTAGCCTTTGTTCCATATTTGGTTTCAGTAAATAATTGAATTAATATCTTTATTATTATCTTTCCCTAAAATAATCACATCATCTATTATTAATTTGGAGCTTTTTGATTGTAATATTTTTTTATTTTTATTTAAAAAATTTTTTATTTCTAAGAACGGTGTGTCAAATTCTTGTTTTTTATTAAATAATGCTAAGTCATACTGGTTATTTATTGATTTTACGTTTTCAAGATACACATCAGAACCATCCTTAATAGCAAAACCAATTTTGCTATTTTCAACGGTTAAATTTGTAATTTCAACTTTTGAATTTTCTCCAACACTCAAACCTTTATCATCTGATTTATTTACATTTAAAACTGTACCAATTATTTTTGAACCTGAAATATCTAAACAATCATTCTTAACATTATTACACATTATGTTATTGAACTTAACAAAACCAAAATCAATATCAACTGCATCAGACTCAATATTATCAAAACTAATATTTTTTAATGTAGCATTTGAATCTACTATATTAATTCCATCTTCACTTTGAGAATTTTTTACTAGAATATTTTCTAAATTAAGATTTGTATTGATAAAATTTACACCCCCATAAAGAATAAATTTATTAAGTTTGGGATAACCCAAATTTTCTACAATCATATTCTTAATATCAACGCTATTATTTAAAAATATTATTGATCCAGAGCCATCCGATTGAATAGTTATTTTATTTTTATCTTTACCAATAAATTGAACATTACCCTCAACAAAGAGTATTGCGTCTTTTAATATATTTATTATAACTCCCTCTTTAATCAAAAAATTTATATTTTTAGGGATATATGTATTTTTTGTTAATTCTAAATTTTTTGAAATTATGAAATTATTTTTTGAAATCATTTCAATATTTTCATTATCAGATAAATCATCAAATTTATTATCTAAAAAAAAAATTTTATCTTTATTCATTGATAAGTCTTCATTAAGTAAAAAAATTTTATCTTCATCATTATAATCTTTTAAAGAGATTTTATTACATTCATTTGGCAAAATAATCTTCATGTTTCCAGCCATATAAAAGTTAGTTTGTTTTAAACTCTTACAGTTTAAAACAGTCATATGAATTGGAAATTTAGAGTGTGTGTCCTTAATAATTAAATTATCTTTTTTAAGTGATAATTTGTAATTTTGAAATTTTACTGAATTAATCCTTTCTTCAATTAATTTAGACCTTTTATATAATAATTGATCATCATAAATAAAAGTGGAAATACCTTTCCACAAACCTCTATCAGGATTAGATTTTTCTGAATAAATTAACGTATTAATTCTATCTATTTCTTTTTTATTCTTATTTAAAAAGTCTTTTAAAAAATTTAAATTTGAATATTTTTTTAAATAAAAAACATATTTATCTATAAATTTATAATTAAGTTCACCATTTTGTAATTTAAAAAATTTGTTGTACCAATCTCGCTCTTGACATAAAAAGCTGCAGTTTATTTTATCTTCTTGTAGAAAATCAGCTAGAATAAAATCTGAAAATATATTATCCATATAATGTCCATCAAACCCTATTGGTTCAAACTTTGCCTGTATTGGATTAAAAAATAATTTTACACTTTTTGTCATTGATCCATGAAAAGTCCCCGTTATATCAATTACTGCAAAAAATCTTGCCCATTTATCTAGATCAAAATGGTCAAATGTATTAAAATCTTTTTCATTATCTTTTTGATTATTTAATATCGAAAATGCTGATTTAACCAAATTTTGGTGCTCATTAAGCCAATATTGACTTGAATATAGATCATAATACACATTTGGATAAACATTACTAATCTCTTCCTCTAATCCAAAAATAGGTCCATTTCTTTTTTTTTGTCTTTCCAACAATTCTTTAGAAAAACTTTCTTCTACAGCATACAAACCTCTATTTTCATCATTAAAATAAAGATTTACAAAAAAATATTTCAAACTGAGTAGACCAGCTTCCTCGAGAAATTTATGAAACAAATACTCATATGTATAATTCCTAGTTATGGGTTTTTGAATTGAAAATTCTTCCAATCCCCAAATTCTATCATTTTTTCTCATATCAATTTTATAGGATGTCTTATTTCTATCTTTCCAATGAATTGACCTATCACCTTTAATCCTAATTTTTCCTTGCAGCTTTTTATCTCCATTTTTAATCAAAATATTGTGCATTAAAAATTTTGGCTCATTTAATTTTTTTTTAATTTTAATTTGTCTTTGTTTTTCAAGTTGAAGAATAACTTTTTGATTCACCTCTAGTACTATATTTTCTATTTTTGGTTTTATAATTAAAGTTTTTGTTTTAATCATCAATACATCAATATATTGATCTAATTTATTAAAATCAAAACCAAGATATCTGTTAAAAATTACTTTATTAATTTTGTTGAAAAAAATTTTTGCACCATATCTTTGGCTCATTCCACTTGAAAAATAGAAAAACAATATAATCAATATTGATATAAATGAGATAAATCCTAATATTTTAAAAAAAGAATTTAAAAAATATTTAGTAATTAAAATATATTTATTTTTAAAATTTTTATTTTTTATTAACAAGATTTACCTCATTATTCATATATTCCGGTTCTTGAGTAGACATGAATAGAAATGTTTTCTTGTTCTTTTTTTAAATTTTCAGTAATTTTGATGAAGTCATTTATTTCATTTTTTTTAACATCAAACCAAAAAACATACTGAGAAATTTCTTTTTCAACTCGGAAAGATTTTAGCTTTAGATATAATGTTTTGGTCTTTAATATTTCAATAATTTCTTCAATATTTTTATCTCTGTCTGAAATTTCAATTTGCAAAATATTTACAGAACTATCACTTAAGTTTTTTGCATTTTTATTATTATCAAAATATTTTTTAATAAATAATATTAAAATTATAAAAAAAGTACAGATTATTGATACCAAAAATTGATTTGCTCCATTTGCTAACCCAATTCCAATTATAAAAAATAAATATACTAATTCTTCAGGTTCTTTTATTGCCGCTCTAAATCTAACAATTGAAAGTGCACCTACTAGACCGAGTGATAAAGCTAAAGAAAATTTTACAACTGTAATTACCAATGTTGTAATAACAGCTAATGGGATAAATGTATCTGAAAAATACTCTCTATCATTTAGTGTTCTGGAAATCTTGATATATGCAATTTTTACTAGAAAAGCTAAAAATGCAGAAACAAGAATTGCAAAAATGAAGTTGGTATAGCTTATATCTGGTGCTGAGTTTAATATAAAGTTTTCTAAACTTTTTAAATCGCTATCTAATAGACTTTTGTTCATAATATTTATAAGTAAAATCCATTATTAATATAATAATTATTTAAAGCAATGACCAATCAAGATTATATAGAAAATTTTGACAGTTTAACTTTGGTTATTCCTGCTAAGGAAAAAACTGACTGTCTTTTACATGTACTAAAAGAGCTTAAAAATTTTAAAATTAAAAAAATTGTAGTTATACCGAAAGGAGATGTTCTTCCCTCAGATTGGAGATTTGAAGAGATGAAAATAATAAACCAAAAAAATAGTGGTTATGGAAACGCTCTAATTGAGGGAATTAATAATGTAAAAACTGATTTTTTTTGTATATTTAATGCAGATGGTTCATTTGATCCATCTGAACTTTATCAAATGATGTCATTAACAAAAAATTTTGATTTTATTTTTGGATCAAGATATTTAAAAAATGCAAAAAGTGATGATGATACATTTATTACCTTTTTAGGAAATTTTATATTTAGTTTAATTGGAAAAATTTTTTTTAATATTAAAATTTCTGATATTTTATATACGTACGTTTTATGTAGTACAAAAAAAGCTAAAGAGCTTAAGATTCAAAGCGGGGATTTTGGGTTTTGTGTTGAATTACCAATAAAAGTACAAAGAAAAAAATTTAATTATACTGAAATTGCTTCACATGAACGAAAAAGAATATCAGGTATAAAAAATGTAAATGAATTTGTTGATGGAACCAAAATACTAATCAAACTAATTTACTTTTTTTTTCAAAGAAAAATATAACAATGAATAAATTAAAAGATTAAAAATGATAACCATTATCAATTTTTGAGTTGAAAAGTAGTATTTATATGTCAATAAAAATATTACAAAATTAAAAGAATTAATCAACATTCCTGTAGAGGTATTTAAATATTTTTTATTTATGAAACTCATAGCTTTGAGTTTAGTATAAATCATTTGATGTAAGTGATCTTGGTCTGCTTTGTCTACTTTTTTTTTTGAAATAAACCTTCTTATAATTGAAAATAAATTTTCAAATGCTGGGTACCATAAAAGTAAAGAAATAAAATAAGGAGAAACAGAGTCATTATTCGAAATAAAATCTAATAAGAAATATGCAGTTAAAAAAGAAATTAAATAAGAACCAGCATCACCTAAGTAAATTTTGTTAAAAAAATTAAGTAAAAATATAATACTTAAAAAAATTATTAGATAGCAAATATTAGGGTTAAAATTGAGATCAAATTGTATTGAAATAATTAAAATAGTCGTCAAGACCAATATATAATATCCTATAACCAATGTATTTAGTCCATCTAAAAAATTACTACCATTGATTAATATTAGAATACAAAAGATAGTAAAAATTATTGAAATTAGTTCTATTTCTAAATAATTATTAAATGAGTCAATTCTTATATCGGTAACTGTTAAGTTTTTATTTAATAATAAAAAAATTAATACAACAAAAAATTGTGAAATAATTCTGAATTTAGGAGACTCAAATTTGTTCATATCAGAAAGAATTCCAATAACTAAAATGAAAAAACTAAATATTTTTATTACATAAAGTTGATTATCAAAAAAAAATAAAGAGTTAATAAAAACAATAATTCCTCCACACAATATTATTTTATTCGAAGAGTCTTTTGACGTAAGTTGTTTATGTTTAGATGAACTTATTTGGTCCAATAAAAATTTTTTTTTATTTAAAAAATAATATAAAAAAAATGATAAAAGAGTGGAATATATTATTGGTAATATATAATTTTGAGTTAAAATCATAAATAGCGTTTTCTGAATGAATTTAAAGACATTAGAAATATGTGGTAGGTAGATTTAATTAAATTAAATTTTAAAAAGTTGTTATAAACATAAATAGCATCTTTAATTCTTTGAAAAACTGAGCTTGAAAGTGAGTCATCTAATTTTCTCCACAATACTAATTTTTGATCAAGGCCTACCATTTTAACATTTTTTTTTGATAATTTTAGCCATAAAATATAATCTTCCTTAGTTTTAATTTTTGTAAATTTTATTTTTTTTAATAGTTTTTTTTTTAACATTACTGTCGATAATCCAATATCGCATGATTTAATAAGGTCTTCATAAGAAATATTTTTCTTTGCTTTTATGAATTTAATTATAGAATTTTTTTTGTTTATAATTGAATATGAGGTAAAACAAAATTCAATCTTATTTTTAAGCATAAATAATAATTGATTCTTTAGCTTATCTTTTTTCCAAATATCATCACCATCAATAAAAGAAATATATTTACCTTTTGCTTTTAAGATTCCTAAATTTCTTGAAAGTCCAGCGCCCATATTATTATTATTTATTATAATTTTTTTTCTTTTAATATTTTTTAAGATTTTTTTTACATATTTTAAATCTGATATATCGGGATCATCATATATCAATATTAATTCAAAATTTTTATAAGATTGTTTAATTATTGAATTGATAGTTTGAGCTATGTATTCTTTTTTTTTATAAAAAGGAATAATTATAGAGATTAAAGGTTCCATAATTTTTATTTATTAAATCCGCTTAAAATCTTATCTAACTCTAAATAATGACTAAATAATGAAAATTTTTTTGAAAGTATTAAATTATTCAAAACTATTTTTTTTTTTAGTTCTTTATTATTAATTATACTATTAAATCTATCAAAATTTTTTACAAAATTATTAACATCATTTGACTTAAACAATATGCCATTAACATTATCTTTAATAATTTCCTTTGGACCTTCTAAACAATCACTAGACAAAATGGGAATTTTACAAGCACCAGCCTCTAATAAAACGAAGCCAGGATCCTCCCATAATGAAGATAAAATAAATCCTTGTGACGAATTGATATATGGAAAAATATTTTTTACATAACCAATTAAAAAAATATTTTTTTCTAAATTATTTTTTTTTATGTATGAAGAGAGTTTATTTCTATCTTCTCCATCACCTGCAATTACTAATTTAAAATTAGGAAAATTTAAAATTAATCTTTTTACTCCCATACAAAGCATTAAAAAATTTTTTTGCTTGGTCAGTCTGCCTACAGCAATAAAATATTTTGTATCATCAAATGGTAAATTAAATTTTTTTTTTTTGTTTAAATGGATTTTATTAATTTCAATAATTGGATCATATAACGTTTTAATTTTTGTTTTATCTATTATGTTAAGACTTTCAATATATTGTGCTGTTGACTTAGTTGGACATGTCACCATATAAATTTTTGAAAATGCTTTTTTCCATAAAAACTTTCTTAAAATACCTAATTTTGGAAGTCCCGATATTCTTAAAATAAATTTTGTTTCAAATTTAAAAATTATCAATAAAAATAAAGGAAGAGAGGTAATTAAGTGTATTATAAAAAAATCTGGTTTTTGATTGCTAATGATTTTTTTTAGTGGAAAAAATGAAAGAATAAAAATTAAAATAAAAGATAAACGACTTTGTAATTTACCATATTTAGGTAAAAAATTTTTTAACTTATGATTAAAAAAATTAATTAATTTTATATTTTTATTTTCTAAATCTTCCTGAAATTTATTAAATTCTCCAAAAAAATTTATAATTGAGCAATCATATTTTTTTCCATAATTTTGTAAGGATTTTGCTGAGTTTACTATCGCTTTGGGTGTAGCTATTGGCGTTAAAAATGGCCCCCAATAAAAAATTTTGTGTTTTAAATTCAATTTATTTTATCTTTACTAAATTTGTGTCTTTATAGTTTTAATTTAATAATATATCCAATTTTTCATATTAATGTTATTTAGAAATCTATATTATAAAAATTATGTCTGATTATGAGTATAAATTAAATAATTTTCTTTATCCGCTAATATCAAAAATTAATAATATAAATATTCTTGAATTTGGGGTCCAAAAAGGTAGATCAACGCTCAAATTTTTAGAGATATGTAATAATAATAATGGTCATTTGTTTTCAGCTGATATCGACGATTGTTCAAATGTTTCTAAAGATCCTAGATGGACTTTTATAAAATCAAGAGATGATAATTTTGATTTGATAAAAGAAAAAATTCCAAAAAAGATTGATGTTATATTCTTGGATAGTTTACATGAAGCGACTCATGTAGAAAAAATTATTTATAATTACTTTGATTTACTAAATAAGGATGGGTATTTTTTTATTGATGACATTTCACATCTTCCTTACTTAAAGAACAAAAATTCAAATAATTTTTATTGTGAAATTAATAATAAAGAAACTTTTAATAAAGTTATTGAAATTTACAATAATAATGAAAATTTATTTGATTTAAATTTTTCATTTATGTCTTCGGGTTTAGCTATCATGAAAAAAAAATCAGATTTATCTATTAAAAAAGGTGATGTAATTATTTCAAGAGATAATTCATTCAAAAATATTATTAGATCACTATGGAAAAAAATCAAAAAAGATTAATAATATTTATGCCGTCAATGGATGGTGGTGGTGTTGAGAAAAACCTAGTTATTGTTTCAAATTTTTTATCAAAACATGTTCACAATTTATCATTGATTACTTTTGATGATGGTTTTAATAAAAAATTTACAAAAAAAATTAAAATTATAAATTTTAAAAAAAAAACTAATAAAAAATTTTCTAAATATTTTAAATATTTTATTTGTTTACTTATTTTAATAAGAGAAATTTTTAAAAATAATAACACTTCAGTAATTTCTTTCCAGGCCAATATATATACAATAATTTTATCTTCAATTTTGAGGTTTAAATTGATAATTAGATCAAATGCATCACCTTCAGGATGGACCAAAAGTTATATTAAAAACTACTTATTCAAAATTTTTTTTCGATTACCTAAAACTATAATAGTTAACAGTTTAGATTTTAAAAAAGAAATAGATAAAAAATTCTCAATAAAATCATCTTTAATTTATAATCCATTAAACAAAAGTGAAATTTTATTAAAAAGTAAAGAAGAGATAAAACTTAAATTATTTAAAAAAAAAAAATCATTAAAACTTTTAAATATATCTAGATTTACTGACCAAAAAGATCATTTAACGTTATTAAAAGCGTTTAAAAAAATTCATCAAATCATAAATGTTGAACTATTAATTGTGGGTTATGGGGCTAATGAATATAAAATTAACAACTTTATTAAACAAAATAAACTTCAAAATAAAGTTAAAGTTTTAGGCTTTCAAGATAATCCTTATAAAATTATTAGAAAAAGTGATGTATTTATATTAACCTCAAGATTTGAAGGATTGCCAAATGTGTTATTAGAGTCTCTTACATTAAAAAAATTTATAATATCTTCTGATTGCCCCACAGGTCCAAGAGAAATACTCGAAAATGGAAAATATGGTTTTTTATTTAAAATTAAAAATTACAAACAATTATCTTTGTTAATTTTAAAATATGCAAAAAATAAACACAAATATAAAAAAAAAATAGAATTAGGATACAAGAGTTTGGGTAGATTTGATTTTGATCTAAATAACAATAAATATTTGAATGAAATACTTAAGATAATATAAGTATTTAATTTTTTGTTAATTTAAAAAAATAAAACAATTGAAAAAATCAGATATTATTAATTAACTTTTGAATATCCTTCTTCCAGGAATTCACCAAAGTCATTTCTTTCTTTTCAAAAAAACCTTCGTCACAAAGATGTTTATAACATTTTACTAAATTAGATAAATAATTTTGATGACCTTTTTTTAAATTTATCTTTTTTAATGAACAATAAATAGATTCCATATCAAGATAAACTGGTATTTCATCTTTAAAATCTTTCATCAAAATATGAGGGTTTCTTTTTTGAAAAACATTCGGAGAATGAAATAATATATCTTTTCTATCATTATATAAAATTACTTGAGCTATGACACTTCTCCAAATATCTGTAGCTCTCATGGTGCAAGTAGATGGCAAATAAAGTAAAGGAAATGCTTGTTTAAACCAAGTAGTATTTTGACTATTGAAAGCTGTAATCGAATTATACGAGACTCCAATTTTTAAATTATTTTTAAACTTTACATTAATTTTATCATTTATAAGTCTAAAAATTGCATCTACATCTGGATTTAAATTGCATAAACCCTGTTGAATGTAACATTGTTTTTTTTTGATTTTAAATCTAAATTTTTTTTTTTTTACTATCTCAGTTAATGGTAAGCCTCGGGGCCATATTAATGATTTATCTCTTTTAAAAATATCATAAATGTTTATCCATCCTCTATTTTTTACTTGATAAAATTTTTGAATTAAAACCCTATCGTCAAAAAAATTTTTTAATGGATAATTATCATCATCAGTTTCAATAATAATATCTGCTCCATTTTTTATAGACATTAGATACGCTATATTTTTTCTTGCATAACTATTTACTAAAGATTTCTTTGTATAACTTAAACCTAATTTATTTTGAGAAGGTAAACTATAAAATATTCCATAATTTAATTTGAAATTTTTAGGTGTTTTTTTATCTCCAACAATCTGGAGTTTCCAATTTTTTTTTTTACAACCATTTTCTATGTTAAGAATATTTTTAGTAACCTTGTTTATAGTTGTTAAGACTAATGAGACTTTATTTTTTTTAATCATAGAGTATTATTTTACAAGATTGTTATCATTTGTTATATCATTTAAATAAAATGTTAAAGAATATATTAAAAAACGTACATGGAAAATATTTTTAGTAAATTAATATCTTTATCTAAAAAATACTATCTTGGTGAAGAAGCAAACACTCTGGATAATACCAAATTTAAATTAAATAATTGTACTTATTCTCTAGAATCTGGTGGCAATAGAAATAAAAATAAGATCTTTTATGTAATTCAAAGGTCGCCTGGCGCAGGTTTATTTTCTAACTTAATTTTTGTTTTAAACCACCTTAAAATCTCAGAAAAACATAAATTTATACCCTTTATAGATATGGAAAATTTTCCTACCATTTATAATGAGCCTACAAATATCGATGGTACAAAAAATTCATGGGAATATTTTTTTCATCAAACATCAAAGAAATCTGCCACTGAAATTAAAAAGAGTAAAAATGTAATAAGAACAAATGCCTTATTTTATAAAGATTTTACTAGTAACCCAAAAAAATTAAGAAGAATATTTAAAAAAAAAATTAAAATTAAAGATAAATACTTAAAATTTGTTCAATCGTATTACAATAAAAATATTAAAGGAAATAAAGTGTTAGCAATTCACTATAGAGGAACTAGCTATAAAACTTCAGCTGGACACCCTTTTCCACCTACATTTAAACAAATGAGCTATATAATTGATAAATTTATTTTTAAAAATAAATATAATAAAATTTTTTTATGCACTGAAGACAAAGAAATGTTTAATCTTCTAAAAAAAAGATATTCAAAAAAAATTATTTACATTGAAAGTTATAGAAGTTTTTTTGATGACGCTTTTAGAATTTATCCTAGAAAAAATCACAGATTTATGTTGGGTAAAGAAATACTTATTGAGGCACTTATTATGTCAAAATGTGATGGCTTGTTATCAACTGAAACCAATGTAAGTAATTTTATAAAAATTATTAATGTTAATGATAAGCCAAAGTTTTTTAGAATTGAGAATGGCTATAACTCTACTAATGAATATTATGCTATGTGGATTTGGTATTTAAAGAAAATATTACCTAAATTTCTTGGTGGATTTGGTAAGTCTTTAAATTATAGCAAACATTAATTACTAATAAATTAAAATTTATTTTTTTTAAAATACTCATTCATAATCATTTTTATACTGTCTGTTTGTTTCCATCCAATTTTTTTTAGCCTATAGTTATCTCCTACAAGAAATGATGGTTTTGTTTGATTATTTATTGTTATTTTTTTTTTAAATTTTTTGGCAAAATATTGAACAATAGTTACAAGATTTATTTTTTTACCAGAACAAATATTGATTATTCCTTCGTATTTTTTATTATATAATAAATTAATTGCTGAACAAATATCATTAACCGATATAAAATCTCTAAAGTGATTTAAATTAGTTAATTTTATATTTTTATTATTCTTAATTTTACTAAATATATTAGGAACAAAAAAAGACTTACCTTGGTTATGACTAGTAAAACTAAATATTCTACCTATACATAAATTAATTTTACTTTTTTTAAATTTTTTAATTAAAATTTTTTCAGCTCTTAGTTTTGTCTTTCCATAATTTGTATATGGTTCTAACTTACTTTTTTCATTTAACTTAGTACCTTTAATATTATTTTTATAAACATGTGACGTAGATGAAAAAAAAAACCAACAAATATTTTTATCTTTTAAAACTAAATTTGCTAAGTTTTTTGTACCCTCTACATTAACTTTATTCGCATAATTGTAATTTTTATCAACTTTTCCTGTGGGAACTAATGCTGCAAAATGAATTATAAAATCAAAATCATTTTTTTTAAACCAATTAATTAAATTATTTTTTTTTGTAATATCTCCTTTAAATTTTATAAACTTTATCTTATTTTGGTATTTATTTATAAATGCACTGCCTAATACTCCATTACCTCCTGTTATTCCACATTTGATCATATTATATAAAATAATTTAATTATTATATCTAACATGTATATCTACAATATGAAAAGATTTTTAAGAAAATACTTTACACATAATAGACCTAAGCCTTTAATAAAATTATTTCCTAAAAAAATATCTTTTGGATATAAATTATCCTCCTTCGGAAATAAAAATAAACAATTAATTTTTTATGTTATTAAACGGCAAGTTGGATCAGGTTTTTTTTCTAATTTTTTTTTTGTACTTAATCATATTAGAGTAGCTCAAAAATTTAACTTTATTCCAGTAGTAGACATGAAAAATTTTAAAACAATCTATAATGATAAATCTAAAAAATATAAAAATAAAAATTTTTGGGAAGTTTATTTTAAAAAAATAACAAAGTATGACTTAAAAGAAGTTTACAAGAGTAATAATGTAATTTTTTCTTCTAATTTTTTACCTTCCGATACAAAATTTAAATGGAATAAAAATAATTTAAGGAAAATATATAAAAAATACATTAAAATTAATACAAAGTTTTTATTAAAAAAGAATAATTTTATTAAAAAAAATTTTAAACAAAAAACATTGGGTGTCCATTTTAGGGGGACATCATATAAAATAGCTAGAAGTCATAGTTTTCAACCTAATTTAAAGATAATGATTGATTTAATTAATTCTTTAATAAAAAAAAATAACTATAAAAAAATTTTTGTTATAACTGAAGAGCAAATATATCTAGATGGTTTAAAAAAAAAATTTAAAGATAAATTGATATTTTATGAATCTTACAGATCTTACAAAGATGATGCTTTCAAGAAGTATCCAAGAAAAGATCATAGATATAAATTAGGTGAAGAAACACTTATAGAGACTTTAATTCTTTCAGAATGTGATGGCTTAATTTCGAATACTACAAATATTGAAAAAGCTGCGAGATTTATTTCACAAAAAAAACAAAAGGTTCACGAGATACATTTAGGAACTAACTCCAGAAATAAATACATCGCAAGATGGTTATGGTATGTAAAATCTTTTTTACCTGAAAATATGGGTGGATTAAAAATTATTAAAATAAAAAATTATTTTATAAAAAATTAAATTTTTATATAAATTTTTTATTTTTCTTGAACCATTTTATTGTGTTATCCATTGAATTTTCAATTTTTGTAAAATTAATAGATTTTAACCTTTTTTTAATCAATTTATTATTTCCATGTGTCTTTATTACGTCAGCTTTATTTATTGGGATATTCTTGATTTTTAGACTTCCCAGTTTACCAGTAACATAGTTTATAATTCTCGATAATTTGTATGGTTTATTTGAACATATATTAAATACTTCAAATTTATTTTGATTTTTTAAATATATCATTTTTTCCAAAATCTTCACAATATCTCCAATATAAGTAAAATCTCTGAAATGATATCCAGAATTATTTAAGTAGAAAGTTTGTTTATTATTTATTGCTTTTAACAGTTTTAAAAAAAACATATCTGGTCTTCCCCACTCTCCAAATACAGTGAAAAACCTTAATCCAATAAAATTCATATTATAAAGATTAGAGTAAATCTTTGCCATTTCTTCGTTACTTTTTTTAGAATAGCTATAAACATTTATAGGTTTTAATTTTTGAGTTTCCTCCAAAGGAAATTTTTTACTTTCTCCATAAACAGAGCTTGAGGAAGCAAAAAAAAAATTTTGGGGCGGGTTATGTTTAATATTTTCAATTAAATTAAAAAAACCAACTATATTATTTGAAACATATTTTTTTGGATTTACTAACGAGTACCTTACTCCGACACTTGCTGCAAAATGATAGACATAATCAAAGGTATTTTTTTTAAAAAAATTTTTTATAACAGTAAAATTTCTAATATCAATTTTTTGAAATTTAAAATTTTTGTTTTTTCTTAAATCTTTTAATCTAAGGTTTTGAAATTTTTTAGGAGTATAGGTGTCAAAATTATCTATACCATAAATAGTTATATTTTTATTTTTTAGTAATTTTCTAGCTAAGCTACTTCCTATAAATCCAGCCACTCCTGTAATTAATATTTTCATGAATATTTTTAAATATTGTTTAAAAATTAATAAAACTAATTTGTTTTAATTATTCAAAAATATTGTCAGTGTCAATATATTCGTATGTTTTTAGAAAAATTCAAATATAATTAATTTATGAACATTAGCTTTAAATACTTCTTGTTATTTTTTATGACAATAGTGTGGATTTATTTTTTCGCAGTTATTGCGAGCTATATGATTAAAAAAGTATCACAAAATACTACTAAAGAAAGTAAAAAAATATTTTATGAGATGAAAGTTTCAGAAAGAGATGAAGGTTTTAAACTTAAGGATTATGAACCTATCCTATTAAATAAAATGTTTTTAAAGGAAGAAAATATAAATAAAATTACTCATGTTGGAGGACAACCCAATCAAAAAGTATTCTATTGTGATGAGGGATACGGTTTGGTTAAGTATAAATCTGATAGATTTGGTTTTAGAAATGAGGACAAAAACTGGGATCTTTTAAATAATGAAAATAAAATCAAGATTATGTTTGTAGGAGACTCATTTATTCATGGAGCATGTGTACATGAAAAAGATGTAATCTCTACAAAACTTCAAAGTTTTGATGAAGAAAAACTAATTACTTTTAATCTTGGTATGGCAGGAAATAATTCACTTATGAATGCTTATACAATTAAAACTTTTTTCAAAAAAATTAAGCCTAGATACCTAATTATAGGAATACATCCAAATGATAGAGAGGAGTTTTCAACTGACAAATATTTTTCTAATCAAATTAACAATAATTTATTAGAAAAATATTTTGATCATAATGGTACAAATTTAAATCTCTCAAAAGAATTGGTTAATTCAATTAAAATTAGAAATTTTAAATTAAATGATAATAAAAAAATTTACTTTTCTAATAAAAAAAACTTTTTAAATAGAATTCTTCCTTACCTAAAATTGAATAATTTAAGAGAAATAGTAATTTTTTATAAGGAAAAATATTTTTTTAAGTTGCCAAATGACACAAAATTACTAATCAATTTGGTTAATAATGAATGTAATATAAGCAGTTGTACTCCTCTATTTATTTTTATACCAGCTAGCAAATATTGGAATAACGATCAAAATCAATTTATTTTTAGAGATAGACTTCAAGAATACCTTAAAGATAATAACAACCTTTTTTTAGATCTAAGTAAAACACTTAAATTTGACGATAAAAATTATTACGCAATAAAAGGTGGTCACCTCAGTCCAAGTAGCTACAATATTATTTCAGATAAAATATATAAAATTATTTCAGATAAAATATATAATAAGTCAATAAATTAATTTCTTTATACTTAAATATTTTATTTTTTTCATTAAATAAAATCTTGATTTGATTATAAAGTTTGAATATTTATTTTTGGAATTAAATTGTTAATCCAGCTTCATTTATTATTCTTTAACTTCTCCATTATTTAAATTTAATCTAATCTAATTCAAATTCTTTTGAATAATCTTTTTTAAGGTTTGAGTCTTGCTTATTCTTGTCTAAAATACAATTTCCAATAACCAGAAAATCTAATTCTGTTCCCATAAAACAATTAAAAGCATCTTTTGGTGTACATACTATTGGTTCACCCCTTACATTAAAAGAGGTATTTATAATTACAGAACATCCTGTTTTCTCTTTAAATTTAGAAATTAAATCGTAATAAATTTTGTTTGTATTTTTATCTACAGACTGGACACGTGCAGAATAATCAACATGAGTTACCGCTGGTATTTCAGATCTTTTTATATTTAATTTATTAATTCCAAAAAGATTTTTTTGATCTTCATTCATTTCAATTCTTTTTTCTGACTTGATGTTTGCAACTAATAACATATACGGGCTTTCAACATTTATATTAAACCAATCTTTTGCATCCTCTTTAAGAACAGAGGGAGCAAAAGGTCTAAAACTTTCTCTATATTTAACTTTTAAATTTAAATTTTTTTGCATCAATTCAGATCTAGGATCTGCCAAAATTGATCTACTACCTAATGCTCTAGGACCAAATTCCATTCTACCTTGAAACCAACCAATAGCCTTTTCTTCAGATAAATATTTTGATGTATTATTAATTAAATTTTCATAATCAAAAGTATCAAAATTAGCACCAATTGATTTAAGTTCTCTTTCAATTTCATCTTGAGTAAATTCAGATCCTAAATAAGACCCTTTCATGCAGTCATTTGAATTAACTTTTCTTTCATTTTTTTGATCTAAGTACCATAAAGCTAAAGCAGCACCTAATGAGCCCCCAGCATCTCCAGCAGCTGGCTGAATCCAAATATTGTCAAAAATCTTTTCCTCAAGAATTTTTCCATTAGCAACACAATTTAACGCTACACCGCCAGCTAAACATAGATTTCTAATATTATATTCATTACAAATTGATCTTGTTAATTTGATCATAATATCTTCTGTAATCTTTTGAATAGAGGCAGCAATATCCATATGAAATTGTGTTAATTTTTCATTAGTGGGGTTTCTTGGCTTTTGACCAAATAAATTATGAAATTTATCGTTGGTCATTGTTAATCCAGTAGCATAGTTAAAATATTTTTGATTTAATCTAAATGATCCATCTTCTTTTATATCTATTAGAACCTTTATCTTTTCTTCATAAATCGGTTTTCCATAAGGAGCTAAACCCATAAGTTTATACTCACCACTATTAACCTTAAATCCGGTGTAATAGGTAAAAGCTGAATAAAGTAAACCAAGCGAATGTGGAAAATGAATTTCTTTTTTTATATCTAATTTATTGCCTTTTCCCACTGCAACAGTTGTTGTTGCCCACTCACCTACACCATCTGCAGTAAGTATGACAGCTTCTTCAAAAGGTGACGGGAAAAAAGCACTGGCTGCATGGCTTAAATGATGATCTGAAAAATAGATATTTTCATCAGAAATATAATTAGCATCATGCTCTTTAAGCTTGTTAAATAATAAATTTTTTTGAAAAAGTTTTTCTTTAATCCACAGTGGCATAGCCTTACTAAAAGAAACAAACCCCTTGGGTGCAAAAGCAACATAAGTTTCCAAAAGTCTTTCGAACTTTAAAAAAGGTTTTTCAAAAAAAACTATTTGATCTACTTCGCTTAATTTTAAATTTGCATAATTTAATACAAATTCAATTGCTTCATAAGGGTAGCTTGGATCATGTTTTTTTCTAGTAAATCTTTCTTCTTGGGCAGCTGCAACTATTTCACCATTTATTAGGATACATGCTGCACTATCATGATAAAATGCTGATATACCTAAAATTGAAGACACTTTAAAAAATTGTATAAATAAATGGAGCCACAGCAGAACCTTGGCTTAAAATGATTAATCCTCCAAACAATACAAGGACTATTATAATTGGTAAAAGCCAATATTTTTTTCTTACTTTCAAGAACTCTAAAAATTCTTTTATAAAATTCATTTTAAAATTGATTTTTCATTTTACTTTTTGGCTCCTTTTTTTCAACCCAGTAACTATTATGTTTATTAAATTTAAGGTTTAATAAGTCTTTTTTTAACAATTTCATTAACAATCCTATTGGAGTAACAACAATAAAAAATATTATTCCCATTACTAATGGTGAAACTATTTTTCCAAGCAAAATACCAAACTTAAACCATATCTTATTAAGTGGATTTAATATTTTTGAGTCTAACAATCCCAAAATAAGAAAAATAGAAGATATAACTAAAGACCAAATTCTTACATCTTCTTGGTTTAATAAAGGGTAGATTCCAATTAAAAGAAAAACTATAAAAAAAACTATACCAAAACTTTTATTTGAAGATTTATTTTGCATTTTTTTTAGAGTTATTATTAGACATAAAATTATATCTCAAATTTATCATATTAAGTTAAGAAATTTAATAATAGCTAAACACAAAATATTCTTTTTAATTTAAATAAATCTGAATTTTTATTATTAACACCATTTTCAGCACTTGGACAACACTCAATACCTTTTTGTTTTAGTAATAAAATCTCACGATTGGAAAAGGTGTGGCTTAAACCTTCGGGATAAGAATAATGTATAATTTTTTTATTTAATTTTTTTTCTATTATTTTAATACTTCCCTTAATTTCTTTTTTTGTCTCATTCTCGGAAAGAAAAGATAAAATTCTATGCGTTTTTGTATGTCCACCTACTGTAAATAATTTTTGTTTATCTATCTTTTGAATATGGGACCAATTCATTTTTTTATCTAATATATCATTGGAGCTCGATATTTTTTTTTTATATTCTAAATCACTAAGTATATGTGAAGTTATTTTATATGGATCAATTTTTTTATTATTTTTAATTTTTTTTCTTAAATTATCCATAAATTTAATTTTACTTTTAACAGAATTGTTAAAACTATATTCTCTATTAAGAATCTTTGTACATCCAATATTTTTAGAATTAACTGCAATTTCAATTCTGTCTATCCAGGATGTCATATTTTTTTCAATAAAATCTGTAGTAATATAAAATGTTGCAGGAATTTTCATTTTTTTTAATATTGGAATTGCAATTGAATAGTTATTATAAAAACCATCATCAAAAGTTACTGCGAATGATTTATTATCAAAATCTTGATTATTGATAATATTATTTTTTACTGTATCCATAGAAATGGGTTTACCATTTTTTTTCAAATCTTTTAAAATTTGTTCAAATTTTTTTTGTTCAATATGCTTATTATTATAATTTCTTAAATTGTAATTATTCTTTTTAATAACTCCATGAAATAAAAAAATTGAACAGCTTTTTTTTTTTAGATATTTACTGTACTTAATCATTTAATCTTTTTCGATTTTTATTAAAATTTTTTTCAACAATAACCTTAAGTTGTTTTGGCATAAAAGAATAATATCTCCCATAAGAATTAGGGGTACTTAATATATCTTTTTTCTTTAAGGTTAATTTTTTGATTAAAGATTGAACTAAAGATACACAAATATTAGTATTTTTATATCTTAATTGGTAAATTTTATCCGTTTTAGTTAAATTAATTTTTTTTTGGCTAACAATTTTTCCAGTATCTAATTTAATTTCAGCAGTGTGTAATGTAACAAATAAAGATTTAAAATCATTATGGTAAATAGACCAATAATGAGAGTCAAGACCTCGATATTTTCTTAAATCGCCACCATGTAAATTAAAAACTTTTCCTTTAAATTTATTTAAGAATAATTTTGAAATTTTTTTTACACCAAATAAAATAATTATGTCTATATTTTTTTTTTTTAAAAAATTTATTGATCTTTGATTATCTGCATTTTTTACATTTAAGATTTTTAAATTATCAATCTGTTTGAGGTTAAAATTCTTATTTTTAAACCATTTTTTTTTTTCAAATATTTCTCTTTTACCTTCAAACTTAATTTTTGTATCAAACTTTGGTTTTAAAATTTTGTTTTCCAGAATGCAGAACACTTCATCTGTAGTAAGACATATTTGGGAAATGAAGTACTTGTGATGCAAAGTATCTGTTGTAAGGATAGCTATTTTCATTTATTCAATGGCCTTACATACCAATCTTCAAATCTACTTATACTTTTAAAATATCTATTATAATTTTTATCTTTTAATAAACTATATATTTGATCTCTCTTTTTTTTTTCATAGTTATGTTCTATCGTAATTATTTCAGGATAAAATTTATCAAAATCAAGTTCCTTAATTATTTCATATTCAGTGCCTTCAGTATCTATTGATATATAATTAATATTTTTGTCATATAAATTTTCCTTTAATACTTTATTTAATGATGTTGTTTTTAATTTATAACTTATTTTACCAGAAGAAGATTTGTTTATCCCTGATCTTCCCCCCTCTAATTCAGTAAAATTTATCTCTTGATCTTCTTTAGAAAATAGTGGTTCTGTTATTAAAATACTATTAGGTCTATTTTTTTTTATAAGTTCTTGGTAACTTTTATTTGGTTCACAAAGTATTCCACTCCACCCATGCTCTTTTTCCAGATAAAGAGTATTAGATAATTTTTGTCCATCTAATGCTCCCACTTCACAGTAAATACCTTTTTCTTTTTTTAGAATGTAATAAACAAATAAATCTTGGAATATTTGAGAGTGACTTTTTGAAAAATTTTTAGAAATAAAAGAGACTAAATTTTCATTTTTATGAAAATTATCTATATCAGTTGTCTCCAAACTTTTTTTAAAATCATCTAATCTAAATTTAATTAGATCTTCTTTTTTTAAAATTTTATAATCAAATTTGTCAAATAACTGATGAATTATTTTTTTTATGATTTTTTGCATTATATTGATAAAAGATCTATATACTTAACATATTTGAAAATTATATAATATAACCTTTAAATTAAGCAATGAAAATTGGAGTAATATTTGATACATTTGAAAAAGGTGGTGGCGGATATTTTCAATCAATTTGCACTGCAAAGTTAATTGATCAAATTAAATCTACTAAATATGATGTTAGCTTTATTACTATGCTTCAAAATAGTGATAATGAATTAAAAAAAAATAATATTTTTCCTCTAAATTTTAATAAACAAAAAAGCTCACGTCTTTTTTATATTTTATCACAATCAAAAATAATAAATTTTTTTTTTAAAAAATTGAATTTAATCAATCCTTTTTCAAAATTCTTAAAAAAAAATAAATTTGATTTAGTAATTTTTCTTGGCCCAAGTTTTTATATCAACTGTTGTAATGAAATTAATTTTATTGTTAACCTATATGATCTTAATTTTAAATTTAATAATTATTTTCCTGAATACAAAAATGAAAACGTATTTAACGATACTAAATCTTTGATAACCAAATCGGTAGATAGGGCTTACAAAATTTTAGTGGACTCGGATAGGACGAAAAATGAACTTAATACTCTATTTAATTGTCCTTATGAGAAAATTACTGTTTATCCATTTAGCTCTCATTTGCCATCCTTATGGGAAAATTCAAAGAATAAATTTGAAACAGAAAATTTGCTTACTAATTTAAAGATTAAAAATAATGAAGAATATTTTTTTTATCCAGCTCAATTCTGGGCACATAAAAACCATAGATATATAATTGATGCTGCTATTGAATTAAAAGAAAAATATAATTCTGAATTTAAGATTATTTTTAGCGGTTCGGAAAAAGGAAATTATAAATTTATTAAAGAACTAATAAAAAAAAATAATTTAGAAAAAAATTTTATTATTTTTGATTATTTAACAAACGAAGAGATTCTTGCTTTATACTTTAAATGCAAGGCTTTAATAATGCCGACTTATGTAGCTAGGTCCACATTACCATTATATGAAGCATTTTATTTTAAAATACCAGTAATATATTCTAAGGATATTTTAGACAAAAAATTAGAAGAATTTGTATTTACTGTTGATTTAGATAATCCAAAAGATCTATCAGATAAAATAATTAAATTTGATACATTAAATAATGAAATAAATAATAAAAAAATAAATGCTCACAATTATTTCATGAAGTATTGTACAGATGAAAAAAAAAGAGAAATTATAAAAGATACTTTAGATGAATTTAGTTATATTAGCAAAAGGTGGTTAGAAAACTAAAAACTATCAATCATTAACAAGTAATGTGTAATTTTTTTTAACATTTTATCTTCTATAGGCTGTGTATGAAGGCCTATGAAAAAACCCGTATCCTCAATTTTTTGTGCATTTTTAAACTTTTGCTTTTTTTCATTCAATTTATAAAGATCTATACTCTTTTGGTTCATAAAGTTTCCACTTATTATTGGTCTTGTTTCAATTTTATTTTCTCTTAAGAAACTTAAAAATTTATTTTTCTTAGTTAAATTTGTATTATTGATGATTAATGGAAAACCAAACCAGCTGGGCTCTAAATTCTTTACTTGCTTAAAAAAAGTATATTGATTGTTCCACTTTTTTGAGTTTATTAATGATTTAATTATTTTTTCTTTGTTTTGAGATCTTACCTTTTTAAAGTGATTTAATCTTTTAAATTGATTTAACCCTATAGAAGCAGCAATATCTGTTGGTCTTAAATTAAAACCAGAGTTAATAAAATTGAATGTAGGTAAGTTTTTTTTATTATTTCCAATACCTCTGTCCCAGCCGTGTGATCTCAATGAATGAACGATATCATAATCTTCCTTTGAATTACAAACTAACATACCTCCCTCACCTGAAGTAATTTGATGTGAATAATAAAATGAATATGTTCCAAAATCACCAAATGTTCCTAGAAATTTATTTTGGTATTTTGATCCTAATGACTCACAAGTATCTTCAATTAAATAAATTTTATTATTTTTACAATATTTTGAAATTAATGATATTTTAGATGAATTTCCTAAAACATGTACTAACATTAATGCTTTAGTTTTTTTTGATGCTATTTTAAAAAATTCTTCACAATCTATATTAAAACTATCTATATTAACGTCTATAAATTTAGGCTTGAGACCTGCTTGGATCATCGGCCATAAGGAAGTTGACCAACAAAGTGACTGAATAATAAATTCATCACCTCTTTTCAAAAAATTTTTCTTTTTGGGGTTTACCAGAGCGAAAGCGGCCAGTAAATTTGCAGACGAGCCAGAGTTGGTCATTAATGCATAATTTACATTCATATACTTAGAAAATTCTTTTTCAAACCTAAATGTGACTTCACCCATTGTAATTTTTTTTGATAAAAGAATATCTATTCCAGAAATAATATCTTCATCAGAAAATGCATCATCAAGCAATTTATATTCATTGTATTTAGTTAGTTTTTGAGAATTTAAATAATTAATTAATTTTTTTTTAATCGCACTATATTTCATAATTAAATTTGTATTTTTTTTCTAACGGGTTGTTGTCTATAAAAATTCTATTCCATATTTCATAATTGATTATTTGCCACAAATGAAATGAGGTATTATTTTTTTTACTATTTAAGAAATTTTTCCATACTTTTTTAACTTTTTTTACATTATAAATCTCCCTTGACTTAAAGCTTTCTGAATTAATGATTTCATCAAAAAATTCTACAAAAAATTTATTTTTAAACCAAATATTTTGCGGTGATTGTATAGAGAATTTTTTTGCAAGTCTTACTTTGTTATCTAAAATTCCTTTTACACTTTCTCTCAAAATTGATTTTGATCTTCCATTGATAAAGTACATATAATCTTGTAAACTTAAGCCATATTCTACTAAATCATTTTCTAAAAAAGGTAAACGTAATTCAAGCCCAAAAGCCATACTAAGTCTATCTTTCAATCTGTTATTTCTTGGTATTTTTGAATTTTGAATAAAATGTACAAAAGATTTTTTTAAATCAAGAATTTCCTTATTATTATTATGATATTTTTTAACAAACTTTTCATTGTACAACGAATTATTAATAAGGTTGTAAGAGTCTATTGTTTTAGGAATCTTATTTGTTAGTTTAGTGATTTTTTCTAATGCTTTAGGGGGCTTATAATTCCAATTCTCACAAAAATTTTTCATTTCATTTAAAAAATTCTTATTCGAGTTATTTTTTAATTTATTTAAATATAATAAATGATGATATTCATATCCCCCAAATATTTCATCTAGTCCAGTTGCATCTTGAACAACTTTGTATCCAGACTTATTGATATGGTGATATATTTTTGACAATGCACAAGTAATTAAACCTCCGGACGGCGATTCTAAATGCCATATGCTAGGATTAATAGACTTTATCCAATCATTAATTGAAAAATTAATATGATTAGTATGAGCTTTAAATTTATTAGTAGTTAAATCTATGTATTTTTTTTCAGAGAAATCTTTCCCAAAAGATACTGAAAATGATTTTGGTTTATTTCTAGCAAAATTATTTTTTGCATGAATTGAAAACAATATTGCTGAGTCTAAACCTCCAGATAATGATACTGAAATAGGAACGTCAGCTCTTGAGCATTTTTTAATGGAGTCCTTTAAACGACTTAATATTTTTTTTTTAATATTTTTATTTTTACTATCTTTATTTAATTTTATTTTTTTTTTTAAATTGTACCATTCAAAAATTTTAAGTTGGTTTCTTGAATTTAATAATCCATAATGTCCTGGCAATAATTGTTTTACTTTTTGAAAAAATGTTTCTTCTGTTTCATCTGTAATTCCATTAATTAGATAATTATGCCATATTTTTTTATTTTCTTTTGGTCTTAATCCAAGTGCAATTAATCCTTTTATTTCTGAAGCAAATTTAAAATGACTATTTGTTTTATTAAAAAAAAAGGGTTTTTGTCCAAATCTATCTCTAGCAAAAAAAGTTTCTTTTTTTTTTATATCATAGATTAAAAATGAAAATGCACCTGCAAGTTTATCTAGGCATTTTTTCCCCCATTTTTTATATGCTGCTAAAATTACCTCTGTGTCACTATTTGTTTTAAAATTATAGTTTTTAATTTTTTTTTTTAATTCAACATAATTATATATTTCTCCATTAAAAATTATTAGAAATTTCTTATCACTTGAAAGCATTGGTTGATTTGAAACATTTCTAAGATCTATAATTGAAAGTCTAGCGTGATATAAAAAATAATTTTTATTTATTAAATAATTTTGAAAATCAGGTCCTCGATGATTTATAATTTGATCTAACTTTTTTATATTGTCGGTGCTAATATTAATATTAGAACCAATAACACCTGCTATTCCACACATTTTTTTCTCATAAATAAAAAATCTCTTGGTTTTATCAATTTAAATAAAACTTTTTAAAATGTTTCCTTCTAAGTATATTGTTGAGCCTGAAATATACTTCAACTTATTTTGAACTATAGAATTAACAATTATTCCTATTTCTTTTGGGTTTCCAATTTTCTTAGTTGGTAAATTTTTTTCATAACTTTTTAAGTCTTTTATTAACATTTTTACTCTTTTTGTTTTGAAGGGACCTGGCGCAATAGTTATTACTGAAACTCCTTTTTTTGAAAAAGATTTACTGATAGATTTCATAACACTTGAAAAAGCTATTCTTAATGAGGATGAAGGAATTAAAGTTTCGTTAGGCTCTTTAATTATAGACGAAGAAATATAAAAAATATAGCCATTGTTATTTATTTTTAGGTCTTTCAAAATTAAACAAAAACTTAGAAAAAGTTGATTAAAATATTTATACCAAGTTTCTTCATCTAATTTTTTAAATTCAATTGGTGTAGGACCACCTGAATTTAAAATTATTATATCTGTACTTTTGTATTTTTTAATAAATTTTTTCACTGAATCAATATTTGCAGTATCAACGTCTTTAGAAGAAAATGATTCTACAGATTTGCAGCTTTTTTTTAATTCTACTGCAATTGACTTTCCTAAGCCACTAGATCCACCTAATACTAAAGCTTTATTAAATTTTTTTTTCATGACTTATACTTTCAATCTTAATTTTATTATTAAATTTTTTTTTCTGAAACATTATTATTGACTCTTTTATATTCTTACATATTTTTTTTAACTCTGTTGTAAAAAAAGCATGTTTATTGTCTGGAAATGAAATTTTTTTATTTTTTGGATGTTTTATGTAAATAAAATAAAATGAAGGATTAAAAAATGATGATAAATATATAGGTAATGTGCTTTGATAATGATTTCCATAGCCAACGGGCAACTTGAATTTTGTTTTAATATATTTCATTCTATTTAAATCTAAATCTTCAGGATTATAAGACATATATGTGTAAATTAAATTCAATTTTTTTTTAGATTTAAAATATTTTAGGCATTTAATAATCTTTATATTATCACCCTGGGAAAGAGAAATATATGTTTGTTTTTTTTTTAGTCTTAATACATTGATTAGTTCCTTATTATTAATGGCTATTCCTAAGAGTTTATAAAAATCAAAATTTAAATCTTTAATATAATTATAACTTTTAATATCACATACTGACAAACCAATTTTTTTATTATTTTTATGTGCTAACGAAATTGCTTTTTGGTAAAATTTTTTTGGTAAAAAATAATTTTTTCTTTTTTTTTTCATTAAATCATAAAAATTTTGATTATGAATCATAAATGTTAAATTTTGATAATCTGATTTTAAAAAAAAATTTAAATAATCATTGGCTAAATTTATATTTCCAACATGATTTATTCCAACTTCTAAAAATAATTTATTTTCTAACATCTAAAATTTTTTTATATGTTTAAAATATTTGTAAACAAATATAAACAAAACTAAAAATTTATTCTGTTTATTATTTAATCTAATTCTTATTTCTTCAAAAAAATGATCTAAAAAATTTACCCTACTTGAAAATCCACCTCTTCTAAATATTCCAAAAAGTTCGTTTTTTTTAGTTCCAATACCTTTAAACTTATGTTTTACAATCATCCTAAAAAAATAATCATAATCAGAAGAATATTTATATTGTAAATCATAATACCCCACTTTTTTTGCCGCCTGAGATTTAATGAAAAAACCAGTAGAATGGCTAGAATAAAATCCCCAACTATAATAAATCTTCCAAGGCTTGTAACCATGCAGAATACCCCAATGTTTTTTAACACTTCCAAAAATAAAGTCGATGTCTTGATATTTGTTAATATAAGAATTTAATATCTCTAATGCATTTTTTGTATAAATATCATCAGAATTAATAATGCCAACAAATTTACCTTTTGCCAAATTTAAACCTTTATTGAATGCATCATATAGTCCTAAGTCTTTTTCACTTACCCAATAATCAATCTTATTTTCATTTTTTTTAATTATATCAATTGTTTTATCAGTTGAGCCTCCATCTATTACAATATACTCAAAATCTTGAAACGATTGATTAAAGACACTCTCAAAAGTCTCTTCTATGAATTTTTCTCCATTCAGTACAACTGTTATGATTGAGATTAATGGTTTACTGTCCTTATTATTGTCTGAAGTGTTTTTTAAACGTTTTCCACCCTCTCCATATCTTTGAAAATTGGTCGTTGGAATTCTATCTAAACTTGATATTAAATTTTCCAATTTAGTAATTATTTTGAATTAATTCTTTTAGAGAAATCTTTGAATGTCTATAATCTAAAAAATGATCATTTGAATTATAAAAATTTTCTAACGTTTTGAAAGTATTTTGATGAAACTTTTCGCTCCATCTTTTTAAAAAGAAACCGTAAATTTTTTCTGAAAACAAAGATTCCCAGTTATCATTTTCTTTTAAAAAATCAGCAAAATTCATAAACTCACCAGAATTTTTATACACAGACATCATGAAATAATACTCTAAAATTTCTTCTCTGTTTATTTTAAAATTAATTTTATCTAAATTTTTAATTTTATACTCATAATCTTCAACGTTTTGTGAATGAATATTAAAATCATAATTAATTGTTGTACAATTTTTCGTTGCAGTTAAAACAGGTACATTAAAGTAAGCATACTCATAAGATATATCTCCATTTACTGTAAGAGCAAAGTTTATACCTTCTTTAATAATTTGATGGTGTGAAGTTGATGATGGTAAAAATTTAATTAAAGAATTGTTTTTTATTAGATCTTTGGTTATTTTTTCAGTCATCACTTGGCCTGGGGTAAATTTACCGCCATATTTTGGGTGATCTTTAATATACCAATCAAAGTCAGTTTGTTTAGATAATTCAATTATAGCTTTAAGCCATTCAAAATAATCTGGATAAAAGTTTTTTCCAAGTGCATTTGAGGCATCATTTATTTCATGTGTAAATATAATTACTTTGATTTTGTTATTATCATTCAAAATTCTTTTGTTTATGTCAAATTTATTTGCAAATGATGATGTTGTAATTCTGGAGTCATTAATATGAACTCCAGTCATACCTAAAAACCGCCTATTTAAAATTTTCTCAGAAATTGTTTTTGCTTTAGATTTTTCAATCTCAGTAAAACTAGAAAATATTTTTTTAAAATATTTATATTCTCCATGCTGGAATTTATTTTTTAAATCAAGTCTATGAATATATTCATCCTCTATAGCAAATGCAGGTATTTTCCTATAGGCAGCTATTCTTAAAGGTATGCCATAAGCATACACTGAATGCGCACCAACCACACATTTGATGTTATTTTCCTCAATATATTTTAGCCAGAAAAAAAATAGATTAATAAAGTCAGACAAAAATATCCAAAATTTTTTATCTTCAAGATCAATGTAGGGAACTTTATGATAAATTTTAAAACCATCATAAATCAAAGTACCAACTTCTATTCCAGAAATTTTCAGATTAATAATATCATCTTTTGTTTTTAATTCTTCCTTTAATTTTTTAAATTCCTTATTTGCAATTTTATTGGTAATTGGGGAAATTTTTGGATGAATGAATTTTTTGACTCCAAAAGAATTATATATTGAAAAAATTTTAAGTTTTAAATTGGTTCCTAAAAACCATTTCAATTTAGTAAGTATAGATTGATTTAAGGGTGATGAGACCAAACAATAGTTAAAATATCCAACAATCTTAGCATTAAATTTTTCAGCGAGAAAATTGGATAAATATGAAATTGAAATATGTAAACTTTGAAATGCATTAAATTCAGCTAAAATAATTCCATTTTCTTTATTTTTTTTAATAGGGAATATTTTTTTATTCAATATCTTATATTTTTGAATAATTTTATTTTTTTCAGAGAAACAAATCATTTATTTTTTATATTTTTTAAGATTCTTAATTAAAAGATCGCAAATATATTTTCTTGATCCAGCAATGCTTTCAACTGTAGTTCCTCCTATATGTGGAACAATCACCAAATTATCGTTTTTATTCATATGTTTAATCAATTTATGGTTTTTTAACTGTGTTTGATTGAGCCATTCTCCGTCAATCACGTCTAGAGCTGCTCCTGCTATTTTTTTTCTTTTTAAAACATCAAGTAAATCTTTTTCATTAATTATTTTACCTCTGCTTGTATTAATTAAAATACTATTTTTTTTCATTAATTTTAAAAATTTATTGGTAATTAAATTTTCTGTTTTTTTATTAAGATGAATATGAACTGACAAATAATCAGATTCACTAAATAACCTATTCATAGAGACAAAAGAAATAGATTTATTAAATTTTTTTTTTATATCGTGAGCAATTACTTTCATACCAAAACCTCTAGCAATTTTCGCTGAAATTGCACCAAGTCTTCCGTAGCCTAAGATCCCAAATGTTTTATCTTTTAGTTGATTTCCAATATATTTCTCTCTAGGCCAATATCCTTTTTTTGCAGCCTCATATGCATCAATTAATTTTCTGTTTATTAAAAAAATGAGTCCGAAAACTAGCTCTGACGTTGCAGAAAAATTATTTAAAACCCTAATTTTCTTTGCAATATGATATAATTTGACTCCCTTCTTGCTTAAGTAATTTATGTCAATATGATCTGTTCCAGTAGATGGACTATATATTTCTTTTAAATTATCTGCATCAGATAATAAATTTGAGTCAACTACATATCCAGCATTTGAAATATAAATATTTGTTTTTTTAATTTTTTTTTTAAGTGAACTCACTGAGCCTATGTGGTAATTATATTTTGCGAATGTTTTAATTTTATTAAGCTCTTTTTTACAATAACTTAAATCTATTGTGCTTAAAATTTGAAGCTTCATTTTTTTAAATTATTTTCAGCTTTTTTAATATCCTCTAAAAAGTGAATATTTGTACAATCATCTATAATTATTTTTTCTTTAATTATTGCATCTCCAAATAATACATTTTTTGCAATAATAAAATGTGCACCATTTCTTTTGCCATTTTTATCTTTGCTGTATAAGGCATCTACTTTTTTCGATCTGAAATCTTCTATTGTATCATCTATAGGAACATTTCTGTCTGGGTGATCACATTGCAAACCAACTATAGCTTCAATGTCATTTTTATAATCAAGCGAATTAAAAGCATGCCTGTAGACATCAAGGATTAAAGTTTCACCCCCCAATGATACAGGTCTTTTGATTATCTCTACATCATTTTTTAAAGCATAATTCTCTATTTTTTTTTCATCTGTAGATACAAAAATTTTATCAATCAACTTAGATTTTTTTGCGTATTCAATTGTATAAAACAAAAGTGGATTGCTATTGACAGCAATCATATTTTTACCTTTTAATCTTCTTGAAAACCCTTTGGCTGGAATAACTGCAATAATCATTTTGAATTTATTAAATTTTTAAGCATAAAATGCTCCCCATATCTCATAGTTTTGTTTAATTTTTTTCCAATAATTTTTTTTTCATCAAAAATTGATAACTGTGTCCTAGGCCTCACGTAAATTATATCGCTAGATTTTACTATTGTATTTTTTTCTAATTTTTTATTAGGTGCAATAGAACGTCTGCTAGCAATAAGTCCGCTTTTTTCAGATTTTTGAATTTTTTTTTGTTTTTTTCCCAAAATTCTATCCAAGTTTCGAATGGTATCCACCAATCTTTTCATTTCAACAGGATCTGCAGACAATTTGTGATCTCTAAAATCTGAAAAATCTTTGTCTAAAGTAAAGTGTTTTTCAATTATATTTGCCCCTAGGTGAGCAGATAGGATACATGACTCAATTGAGTCTGAATGATCAGAATACCCTATAATACATTTGGGAAATTTTTCTTTTAAAAATCTTATTGCATTTAAGTTTAATTCAGTGATTGGTACTGGATAGCTAGAAACGCAATGTAAAAAACAAATTTGACTCTTAAAATTTTTTTTTTTAATAAACTGATATAACTTTTTTACTTCTTTAAAGTCCATCATTCCTGTTGAAATTATTATTGGCTTTTTAAAAGATAAAACTTTTTCAATTAAATTATAAAAATCATTATCTCCAGATGATATTTTAAAAATATTTTGAATTTGATTCAAAAATACTGCACTTCTTTCATCAAATGGAGTTGAAAAAAAAACTAAACCAAGTTTTTTAGCATAATTAGATAATTTTATTATACTATTATATGACAATTGAAATTGTTTTAATCTTTTAATTCTTTTCTTGTCAGTATTACTTGAATAATATTTTTTAACTTCGTAAGTTTGAAATTTTACTGCGTCTACACCTGCCTCTTTTGCTTTATCAATTAATTTAAATGCATTTGACAATTTTCCTTCATGATTGTTTCCTATTTCCGCAACAATAAAAACTTTATTTTTTGTAAATATCATGACTCTATATTTTTTTTATTTCTTTCAAAAAAATCTAAATACCACTCAATATATTTGCTATATCCTGTGTCTAAATCCCATGTAGGATTATACCCTATTAAATCTCTGGCTTTATCTCCTGATAACCTTCCTCTTTTTGGCATCAGTTTACTTCTTTCTTTCTTAATCAAATTTATTTTTCCAAAATATTTTTTTAATATTTCAATTAAATCAATTATTTTTCTTCCCTGACCATATGTAATATTAAAAATTTGATTTTTAGATTTTTCATTTTCAATAATAGATTTTACTCCTGAGACAAGATCTTGAATATAAGTAAAATCTAATTTTTCTAAACCATCTCCATCAATTGATATGTCTTTCTCCAAAAGGGCATTTTCAATAAATATTTGGCCTACTCTTCGACTTATACATCTCTCACCATAAAGAGCAGAAGGTCTTACTATTGTATATGGGATATCAAAAACTTGATTGTAAGCTATAACAATTTTTTCACCTGAAAATTTTAAAGCTCCATAGATACCAATTGGATCACAAATAGACTCTTCATCTACAAAATCTTGTTTGAAATTTCCATAAACCATACTTGATGAAAAATAAATAAAATGTTCTAATTGTGATTGGCTCCTAGCGCAATCTAAAGCGTTTTCTAAAGTTCTAAAGCTGTGGTCAAATGTTGAATATGGGTCTTTATTTGATCTATTGGCATGAGAGACAGCTGCTAAATGAATAATAATGTTGGGCTTAATTTCATTAATTTTTTTAGATAATCCGTGATAATCGCGTGCGTCCTGTATGGTTATATTTAAATTATTTTTATCGAATAACCTAACTCTATCATCTAAAACTGCTTTTGATAATTTTGGATAAGGTAAGTTATCTTTATTATCCACTAGGGAAACAAAATTATTTACAGATAAACTATCAATTACAAATACTTCATAATCATTTTTTAATTTTAATGCAATATTATGACCAATAAATCCTGCACCTCCAATGATTAATATTTTTTTTTTCATATTTTATATCTTTTTATTGCCAGTTTTATTTTTGAACAAATATAATTAATGTTATATTTACTTAAATAAGGGCTTACAGATACTGAAATAGAATCATCACTAATTTTTTGTGCATTAAAGAAACTTTTTTGATTATATTTATATTTACTCCTATAATATTTGATTCTTGGTACTGGATGTGGATAGTAAATACTAGTTCCAATTCCATAAGAGTTCAATAATTTGATTATATTAAATCTATTTTTTGATAAATTATTTTTTAGAAGAAAACTAAGAGAGTAAAAAGAACTACTTAAATTTTTAATTTTTTTCGACTGCAGTATTTTTATATCCTTTATTAGCTTCATATTTTCTAAATATTTATGAAATAAAATTTTTCTTTTTTTAAGAATAATGGGTAATTTTTTAAGTTGCTCTATACCAATTGCAGCATGAATTTCACTCATTCTGTAGTTAAAGCCCAAATATTCACAATCATAAATACCAGGTAGCTTTCTTTGGTTAAAATTTTTATTAACTCCGAATGCTCTTAAAAGTTTAATCTTTGTTGCTAGCTTTTTATTGTTCAAAATCATCATACCACCTTCTGCAGTAGTAATATGCTTGACTGGATAAAATGAGAAAACACCTACATCCCCCATTGTTCCAACATGGTTGTTATAATATTTAGCACCTAAAGCTAATGCACAATCTTCAACTATATAAAGATTATATTTTTTAGCTAAATATTTAATTTTTTTTATATCAACTGGAAGTCCGAGATAGTGAACCACACAAATAGCTTTTGTTTTTTTTGTAATTTTAGACTCAATTTTTTCTATATCTATATTCCCAGTATCAAGAGTTGAATCTACAAACACTGCCTTAGCACCATTAAGTTCAACAGCATGCGCGGTTGCTAAATGTGTTTGAGCTGGAACTATAACTTCATCACCTTTGCCTATTCCAACTGAATAGTAAAAAAGATGCATACCAGCAGTACAAGATGAAACAGCTATAGCATATTTTGACTTAGTAAATTTTTTAAATTGTTTTTCAAAGTTTACAGTATGCTGTCCATGAACCAAAATTTTACCTTTAAGAACTTTGTTTACTGCGCTTATTTCTTTATTTGTAATCCATGGATTTCCAAAAGGTAAATTAATTTTATTTTTCATAATTTTTAATAAATGACTTTTTCCCACATTTTGGATTTGACTGATTTTTCTATTGCCAATGAAACTGCCATTGTTTTTAAAATATCATCTTTCGTAACAGCTGGTTTTTTATTGTAAATTATTGATTTAATAAAGCTTTTTAATATATAAGACTTATCTTTATTTAAATATTTATTGTTAATTATTATTTTTTTTTCATTTTTGTTTCTAGATTTTCTTAATGTAGCATCTTTATATTTTTGAACAAAAGTACCCTTTTTACCAAAAACTGAAAGTGTATGATGATGATCTGTGACTGAAGCAAAATTTGCTGTTACGTTTGCTGTAATTCCATTTTCAAATTCTATTAAACTTGAAACAAGATCATTAAATCTAAATTTTGTTTTTTTTGTCACAATATTATTACCTATGGCAATAACTTTTTTAACATTTTTATCAATCAACCAAAGCATTAAATCTATTATGTGCAAACCTCCTCCATGCATTACAGAATAAAATGGAATTTTTGATCTCCATCCTTTGGTAATTTTTTGAAGTCGGCCATAATTATACTCACCTGACATATAATATATGTCACCTAAATTTTTTTTATTAATTTTTTTTTTTAAATTCAAAAATTGGGGAGAGTTTCTTAAAACTAAATTAGAAGAAATCTTAATTTTTGATTTTTTGACTAGTGCTTTCTTTATTTTAAAATACTCTGAATAATTAAGACATAAAGGTTTTTCTATAAAAATATGTTTTTCATTTTTTATAGATTTAATAATGTGATCATAGTGGTAATTATCATATGAGGCTATTGATATTAAATCTATTGATTTATCTTTTAAAATTTTATTTGCGTCTGTAACAAATTTTATTTTTGAAAATTTTTTTTTATATTTGTTTAACTTTTTTTTATCAAAATCTGCTATGGCTACTACTTTACATAACGAATCTTTTTCGTAAGTTTCCCAATGTTTTTTACCAACACCTAAACCTATAATTCCAACATTAATCATTTTATTCATAATCTTCTCTATAAAGTTCCATCAACATACTTTGATTTAAATAGATTTTTAATATCAAAAATAACTGATTTTTTTTTGCAAAGAGATTTAATCTTTTTTATTCCTATCTTTTTAAAAATATCATGTCCAACTGCAATTATCACACCATCAAATCCTAAAATATTTTTTAAATTTTCAATATGGTTTGTTTTCAACTTTTTATCTAAATCTTTTTTATTAATCCATGGGTCATAAGTTTTGACATCTATTTTTTTTTTCTTTAAATAATGAACTATATCAAGAACTTTACTCTCTCTAATATCTGAACAGTTTTCTTTAAATGTAAGACCCATTATTAATATATTTTTTTTTTTTGTTTTAATTTTTTTTTTATAAAAGCTTTTCATAAATCTTTTGCAAATAATCGCTGGCATTTCTTCATTTATTTTTTGACTACCTGTGATAAGGTTAGTTTTAAGGCCAACCTGTTTTGCTTTATAAACTAAATAATATGGATCAATCGCAATACAATGTCCCCCAACTAAACCTGGCGTAAAATAACTAAAATTCCATTTTGTATTAGCTGCCTCTAAAACCTCATTTGTTTTAATATTCAATTTATTAAACAGAACCGAAACTTCATTGATCAAACTTATATTTACAGATCTTTGGGTATTTTCTAAAACTTTTGATGCTTCAGCAGTTTTTACATTTGGTGTTTTATGAATGCCTGCTTTTATAATTTTAGAGTACATGCTAGCGATTATATTTGTGGATTTTATTGATGTACCACTAACTATTTTTATTATATTACTTAATTTATTAATTTTATCTCCAGGATTAATTCTTTCAGGGGAATACCCACATAAAAAATCCTTATCCAGTCTTAATTTTGAAAATTTTTCTAAAATAGGTATACATACTTCCTCTGTACATCCCGGATAAACAGTAGACTCATATACAACTACATCATTTTTCTTTAATATTGATCCTATTAGTTTTGAACTTTCTATTAATGGTTTTAAAAGTGGTTTTTTATTTTTAGTGATAGGAGTTGGAACGCAAATAATAAAAAAATTACATTTTTTTAAATCATTAATTTTATTTGAAAAATTTATATTTTTTTTTTTTAATTCTTTTTTTGAAAATAAAAGATTGGTATCTTTACCATTTTTTAAGTCTATAATTCTTTTATTGCTTTTATCAAATCCAATTACTTTAGTAATTTTTGAAAATTCAGTTGTAAGTCCTAAGCCAACATAGCCTAAACCTAAAATTGCTACTTTAAATTTTTTATTCATCACTTTTTTTAATTATTGAATTAGTTTCTATTGAATATACTTTACTACAATTCTTTAAAATATTCTCGTCATGAGAAACAATAACAAAAGTTTTTTTATCTTTTAACGTTAAGATCAAATCCATTATTTCTGTTTCAATTTTTTTATCTAGTGCAACTGTTGCTTCATCTAATATTATAATGTCAGGATCTTTATAAAATGCTCTGGCTAGGCCTATCCTTTGTTTTTGTCCTCCGGAAACTAACATGCCTTGCTCACCAACACCGGACTCATATTTATCTGATAAATTTAATACAAATTCATCTATCTTTGCATATTTTGATACTTTATCTATTCTTTCTTGATTGATTAAATCTGAGCGCTCACCAAATGCTATATTATTTGATATACTGTTATCTAGCAAATAAACATTTTGTGGAACGTATCCTATTTTGTTCTGCCATAATTTAATATTTTTTTGAATATTTTGCCCATCTACTTTAACAATGCCAGTATCAGGTTTTAATAGACCTGTTATTAAATTTATAAAAGTACTTTTTCCAGAACCACTTTTTCCATAAATTCCGATGAATTCTCCTTTGTTGATAGTAAGATTTAAGTCATTTTTAAATACTTTGTTAGTTTTATTATAAGAGTAATTAATATTTTTAATTTCTAATTTTTCAAATTTTTTATCATATTTGACATTATTTTTTTCTATATCTAAGCTACCTACTACACTATCATCAGAAAAAAATTCATCATAAAGTAATTCAATGTTTGGTGTGTAATACTTAATTTTTTGTAAACTTTGAGTAATTCTTGATGCAATTGGCATTAGTCTAATTGCAACAATTGAAAATGAACCTAGTATAAAAACAAAATCCTCTTTAGGCGCACCTAAGAAAGTTAAATAAAAAATTAACATGAATATTAATCCTGCTACAAATAATTCAATAACAATCCTTGGAAACTGTTGAATCAATTCAACATTAAAGGTTAATTTTGAGTCTGTTAATATTTTTTTTCCAAATATCTTTAAGAAAAAAAGTTCTTTTCCATAAATAATAATCTCTTTTATTGATAAGATATTTTCTGAAATCATTTTAGTGATGTCTGCTTCTATATTTTGCTTCTCTTGACCCATTTTATAAAGTTTTTTTTTCCAAAATTTATGAAATAAATAGATAAGACCTCCAAAAATAATTAATAAAACAAAAGTAGCTTTTGGACTTACATAAATAAGAAATGAGATTAAGACAAATACTATTACTAGATCTAGAATTAGTGTAACTATTGATGCTATCAGGACAGCAAAATTATTTGGAGCTCTAATATTTCTTAAAATTACAGATGATTTTTTTAGGAAGAAATAGCTATATTTTTGCGAAAGATATCTCTTAAAAAGATCATAACTTAATCTTTGTCTAATTTCGAAGGCCACTTTTGCTTGTTTATATACAAAAAATAAAGAAAAAAGATTTTTAAGTAAAATTAAAAAAAAGAAACACAAAGATAAAATTATCATCGTGTTGTAAAATGTTAAATTAGAGAATGGTAAATAAGAAATAAAATAATTTATTTTTTCATTTTTTTCATCAAAAAGAGTTGTAAAAATTGGTATTATTAACCCGATGCTAATGAATTCTAAAATTGAATTAATAATAGAATAAAAAAATACAAACTTAAGACTTTTTTTTTCTTTGTAATTAAGAATTTTTTTAAGTTTGTATATGTTAAGCATTATAATCTTTATTAAGATTTTGGTTAAGTATCTAATTCCTTTTGTAGCTCTTCGTATTCTTTCATTTTACGTTTCATAAAATTAATCGTTAAAGTTGTTTTGGTTGTTATTCCTTTAGGCGTAAGTACATAAAAATAATTTAATTTATTTGGATTTCTTTCAAAATTTTTTATTTTGACTAATCCTTTTTCTTTAAGAGCTCTTAGACAATAATTCAGCTTTCCTAAACTAAAGCCTAGCTCTCTTGCTAATTCTCTTTGTGAAGATTCCGGTTTTTTTTTGACCACTCTTAGTACACTAAAATGGTCGTCATTAAATGGATCATTTTTCATAAGTTTGTACAACTTTTGAACGTATACTGTTCAATGATTGAACTGTAAAGAAACTTATAAAATTTTTATATGTTGTTAATCGCGAAAATACCAAATACTTCGATATGCTGAAGCTAAACAAACACTAGGATTTCTTGTAAACTTGATATGTTAGACAATTTCTACATTTTTCTAATGAGTTGAAAGTCACCCTTTCAAAAGAAGTTTTAATAGCCGTATATCTGTTTCATAAATCACAAACTTTGAAGATTTATTAATCTCGTCATTTTTAATCAGTTTCAAACGGAGAGTATTAAGACCAAGATCCATAATATAAACTATCTGTTGACCAGTGGTTGGTCAAATTTTTGCTTCTAACTATTTTAATCCCAACTGTTACAGATCTATATAATTTTATTTTCACTTAAAAATATTAATTTTACCTATTAAAAAAAAGTGTTAATTTAATCTTTTTCTCTAATTCTTTAGCTTTAAAATTGAAACCCATAAAGTTTTTTTTTGTCTCGTAGTCTTTGAGTGCAACACTTTCTTTATTTATTTTAGACCATAAAAATTTTTTATAAAATTTATAAAGTTTATTTTCACATATTAGGATGGATTGCATTTTACTATTTATTATGATTTTGTTATTAAAGTTCATTATTATTCTAGATAACTTTAAATTTCTGAAGTCTTTAGCAATAACAAGAGTGTCAAATAACAAATATCTTTTTTTTTCTTCTCCTTTATACAAGGTTCTTTTTTTTAGCGCTGTATACCCAATCAATGTAGTCGAAAAATATAAAAGATTATGAATATCATAAGATTTAAAGTTTTTTTTAAAAAAAGATAATTGTGATTTTAGACCAAATTTCCAATGTTGCTCTTTTAATTTGATAATATCTAATATTTGTTTTTTTTTTAATTTTTTAGTTTTAATTGAATAAAAGCTAATCATCATTTTTTAATGAAAAGTATATCTGTATGGTTTTTATCAGGTTTTGTATTTGGATAAAAATTTTTTCTTTCGAGCCATAAACGTAATTCTTCCCACATAACACCACCATCGTAAATATCAACTGTACTTACTTCTACCGACATTGACTTACAATATTGTAATGACTTTTCAGACCCCTTTAATGCCAAAAGTTCAGCTCCTTGTAAGTCAATAATCCAATGATCATATTCACTCGCAGAAATATTTTGATCTTCTAATATTGTATCGAGTTTTTTCATTGGTAATGAAATATTTTTTTTCATCTCTAAGACTCTATTAGAAAAATACTTTCCACTTAATGTATTTTTACTAAAACTAAAAAGCGATGAACTTGCAGAGTCGTTATTTGAAATATAGAAATTTTTTTGAGTGCCATCCTCATTTCCAAGCAAAGCACAAAAACAAAGTTGATTACTATAAACTTGAATATTTTCTTTCAATTGATCGTAAATGTAGGGTACGGCTTCGAACCAAATAACTTTTTTTCCAAACCAATTATAAACCTCAGCTTCGGTACCCCTATGAGCTCCTAAGTGTAAGACACCTTTGGACTCATTGAGAGCTTTAAGTGAATCTAGGTCTTTTGTTCCAAATGGTGAGGGTCTGCTTGGAGGTCTTAGTTTTATCAACCTGTATCCAAGTAATTTAAATAATTTTTTAAATAATTTTTTTAAAATCATTTTTAATCTATATGTATTGAAAAAATTTTTTTCAGTGCATAAATCAAGCCAATTGAGCTATTA
>CERI01109029.1_pt1 | contig 46158 bp, 34 predicted proteins | sample 350261 | NCBI WGS metagenome assembly CERI01 (sample SAMEA2620979, study PRJEB7988) | marine metagenome | isolation source: saline water (ENVO:00002010), including
CTAAATCATTCATATTAACTAGGGTCTCACCACTCATAGTCTGATCAAAAGTGTCTGAAATTGTTCTTTCTTGTTGAATACCTTTTAACGAAACTGCAAATTCTTTATGTTGGATAAATGATAACCTCAACGCTTCTCTAGCAATAGATTGTTCAATTATTAATTCTTCTAAAGTCTGCGGTATTGTAGTTGGTCTTATCATTTTATTGGCAATACGATTGGTTAAATTTTTTTCATCAATACTTGAGGATAGCCATCTAGAAATATTTTTAATTCCTGTTTCAGCTAATACATTACATATAGAATAGCTCATTCCATAATTAGCGCTTACCGTTCTATTAAATTTTTTATTAAAAACTGAAAAAACATCAGTTGTAGCACCTCCTATATCTACTCCAACTACAGAAATATTTTCATTAAACGCAATTTTTTTAATTATTTCTCCTACAGCTCCGGGTGTTGGAATTATAGGGTGATCAGTCCATGTTAACAATTTATTATAACCAGGTGCTTGAGCCATTACATGCTCCATAAATAAATCATGAATTTTATCTCTACTTGGTTTTAAATTTTCTTGATCAAGTGTAGGTCTGATATTATCAACGATTTTTAGATCAGTTATATCTTCTAATCGTTTTTTAATATCATCAATAGCATCTTTATTTCCTGCATAAATTATTGGTATCTTAAAACTATTGCCTAATCTGGGATTAGGATTGGCAGTTTTAATTATCTCAGCTAATTCAACTACATGAGATTTTGTTCCTCCATCAACACCTCCTGATAACAAAATCATATCTGGACGCAATTGTCTTATTTTTTGAACTTTTTCATGGTATTTTCGGCCATCATTAGAAGCTATTATATCCATTACAATTGAACCTGCGCCAAGTGCAGCTCTTTGGGCACTTTCACCAGTCATATTTTTAACTACTCCTCCAACCATCATCTGCAGTCCACCACCCGCAGAACTTGTTGATATATATAAATCAACTCCCGCATTATTATCTATAGGGGAAATAATTTTATCATCAATCAATATTTTTCTACCTGATAATTCTTCAAGTTCAATAATAGAATTAATAACACCACAAGTGACATCTTCAAATGGAGCTTCAACAGTTGTCGGAGCCTCGCCACGAAAAGTCAATCTATATTCATCATTGATGAACTCAATTAAAATTGCTTTAGTGGTTGTCGAACCACAATCTGTAGCTAAAATAACTTTTATATCTTTTAATTTTTTATTCATAAAACAAAACGGAGATAAAGTGAAAATAAAGGAACAACAAATAACAAAGAATCAAATCTATCTAGAAAACCACCATGGCCTTGAAGTAAAGTACCTGAATCCTTGACCGAAAAATACCTTTTAAAATAAGATTCAAAGAAATCACCAAATTGACCAAGAATTCCAGATATTACACCTAAAATCAAAACATCAATTAGATTAAATTCAAATGCAGTATTATAAAAATAATCTGAAATAAATAAGAAGCAAATAAATATAGTACATGCAATGTAGCCAGCTATAAATCCAACCCAAGTTTTTTTTGGGCTAATTGACGGTAATATTTTAGATTTTCCAAATTTTGAGCCAAATATAAATGCAAAAGAATCTGTTACCCATACTGATATGAACATACAAAGTACTAGTTTAAAACCAATTTCTGGTAAGTTCCTTATGTAAATTGCCTGCTGAAATAATAGTCCAATCCAAACAAAGGCTAAAATCCTATAATATAAATTTTTAAGTTTATTTTTAATTAATAAGCATGAAAATGCTAAGCAAATAAAAGATAATAAAATAAAATAATTATATTGGTGATTAGAAAATAGGGGAAATAAATGATTTAATAAAAAAATCAAATACAAAGTGAAAAAAATATATAAATTTAATGAATAAGATTTTATTTTAACCATATTATTGAATTCAAAAGTTCCTATAAAAATTATAATAAATATAAATAGAGTAAATACAGGACCGCCAAAAAAAATAATACTTAATAACAAAGGAGCTCCAATTAAGTTTACTAAAGTTCTAGGTTTCTTATTTTCTTCCATTCAATTATTTATGGTGCATGTATACACCATCTCCTTCTTCAATAATTTTAATTTCAACATTTGCTGTACCCTTTTCATGAAAACCTAATTTTTTTGCTGCTCCAAATGAGCAATCTAATATTCTTCCATCAACATATGGGCCTCTATCATTAATTCTTAAAATTAATGATTTTTCATTATCTAAATTTGTAACTCTAACTACAGTACCTAAAGTTAGGGTTTTGTGAGCAGCTGTTACTCCATACATATCATAAACTTCTCCATTGGCCGTTAATTTTCCATGAAAATTTGGTCCATACCATGAAGAGACGCCCCTTAGAACATTGCCTTTATTTACTGTTTTGATTTTTAAATTTTTAGTCTTTGATTTTACATGGCTTCCTCCACCACTATATCTAGGAGATACGGTGCACGAAATAAAAAATAAAATAGAAATTATACAAACTTTAAATATCATAATGTTTTCCAATTAATTCGGAAATAGAATCAATTTTATTTTTAATTAAAAACAATTTCAGTTGATCATACAAAGAATTTATTTTTGAAGGATCTCTGTAGTTTAAAGTTCCTACCTGAATCATACTAGATCCAACTCTTATAAATTCTATTATATCCTTGTAAGAGACAATACCACCCATACCAAAAATAGGAATTTTAATTTCATTATATAGTTTATGGACCTTAGCAAGAGCCAAAGGTTTGATTGGTGGACCTGATACACCACCATAAATAGTGCTTAGCACCATATTGCCTGTCTTATAATTAATTCCTAAACCTGAGAATGTATTAACAGCACTTATAGCATCTGCTCCACCATTTTGAACAGAAATACCGATATCTTCAATATTCGTAACATTCGGACTAAGCTTTACAATTAATAGCTTGCTGGTAAGTTTTCTTAGTTTCGCAGTTAATTTTTCAGCTATTTCTTTATTAACACCAAATTCCATTCCACCTTTTTTAACATTTGGACAAGAAACATTGATTTCATATCCAATATGACTGCCGTTACATTCTTCAATTTGATTTACGACATCAATATAATCTTGAATTTTAGAACCAGCCACACTTACAATAAATTTAGTTTTAATTTTATTTAATTTTTGAAGTTTTAAGTTACAAAAATTTTTTACTCCCATATTAGCTAGTCCTATTGCATTAATCATTCCAGATCCAGATTCATAGACTCTTGGACTTGGATTTCCCTTACGTTCTTCAAGAGTTATAGATTTTGTGATAATACAACCAATTTTAGTTAAATCTACGAAAGTATCAAATTCATCACCATAACCATATGTTCCGCTAGCAGCAACAATTGGAGAATTAAATTCAATATCTTTTATTTTCACACTAAGCATGTTTATTTAAATCTTTATCAATTTTTTGACACCAAACTAAATATTTATATATATCTTTTACTAATTCAAATGGATGTTTGAGGGCATATTTCCACCCTCCAGGGTAGGCAGTAGTTAATCTCCAATTAACATATTTAAATGACCATTTTCTCATTGACCACATTATATGAATTTTTGATTTAACTTTATTTCTCCTTATTTATATATTGAAATATATTATAATATTAATTATTAATAAATAATTTATATTTTTCATTATAAAATTTTAAATCTAATATATTTTGTTCTAAACTATCTTTAATCAAATACATATTATTTCTTTTAGATTTATCAATTAATAACTTAAATAAGTTACTATCTTGAACATTCACAAATAACAAAGAGTCCCACTTACTCCCTTCTAGTATATTTGACATTGCTGATAGAGAACTATTTATATTACTCATATCTTTACTATTATTTATAATATCTTTATAAATAGTAATTGCCAAAGAATCATACCCTAAATCTTTATAAAGTATTGAGGCTTTATTAATTCTTACAGAATCAATATTATCATAATTTATTTTTAATAAGCTGTCATTAATATGGTACTGTCTCAAAATACTTAAATTATTTTTACTGAAATTTTTAATTTCTCTATCTCTACCCATACTACTCAAATCAAAGTAGTGAAGGCTTGAATCATAATTATTATCAAAAAAACCCATTGCTTTTTTATAGTATATTTTTTGATTCAAATAACTGATATTATAATCCAACATATCTTTTATTTCATTTAACCTATCTGATATCTCCATACCATAACTACCATTTGGATAGGCATCCAAATAGTTATTATAATAATAAACAGTACTATCAATATTTTTTTCATACTTATCATAGATAGTACCAATTATATAAAGTGATTTTTCATCTTTATAGTTTTGATATAAATTTTTGAAATTTTTCATAGATTGTTCTCTTGAAGTCACAAATAAACTCCAGCTTTCATCTATTAATGTATCTAATTTTGATAATTGATTATCAACATTTACACTAACTTCTGTAAGCATTGGTATGTTAGCTTCTTTATTTTCTAAGTTTAAAATTATTCTTGACTTATATCCATAATCAGAATCAGGAAATTTATTAATTATTTCATTAAAATTTTGCAAACCTAATTCTTGAAGATTTAAATCATAAAATAATATCTGTGCATATGAATACAATAAAGAATCTAAGCTCATATTAATAGAATATCGTTTATTTCTATCTTCGTCAATAATAATTGTAGAATGAATAGAATCTTGACTAGAATTTTCTATTAATTCCTGTAAATCATTAATCTCATTAAGAACTTTTATTTTTGAATCCGATTTTTTTCCAAATTCTGAAACTCTTGAAATATCTATAGATTCTTGAAAGAAAAATCTAGATCTATCAAAATCATTATAAGATTCTAATTCAATTATACCCAATAAATAATAAATTTGACTGACTTCTGATTTTAAAGACCTATTATCTTTATACTGCTCGAGTAAATCATTCAACTTATTTCTTGCTTTAGAATAATCCTGCGAATTCATATAATTTTCTACTAGTTTCAGTAAATAAGAAACTTTCTTTTTCTCATTTATCTCTGTTTGAATATAATCATTTAGCTTTTCTGATATTAAAGTAAATTCATTTAGATTAGTATTATACTTTATCCATTTATCAAGCAAATCATTATTTACTTTTTTATTATCTAAGCAATATTCAATTTGATTTATATATTTAATAGCATCTGTGTAGTTATCATTATTTTCAGCTAGAATTAATAAATTGTAATAAATAGGTATTTTTTGAGTTTTAGTATCTAAATTTTCAATAGCTAACAAAGAATTTTTAAAAACCTCATTTGGATTCTGCTTATAATTATTGTAATCAACCAATGTTAAATAGAACATCACTTTTTCATTTTTATTTAGCTTATCTATATCAATTTTAGATATATATAGATTATAATTTTCAATATCTTCCATTTTTAATGATAATTTTGATAACATTATAATTGACTTATAAAAAAAATCATCACTGCTATATTCATTATAAATTCTTTCAAAATAATACTTAGATGAAGAAATTTTATTTTGATAAAAAGTAGACATTCCTATTATATAGTATGCGTCGTCAATATACTTGGTTTCATAAAAATTATTTTCAATAATTTGAGCATTTATAATTGCCTTATCAAACAGTGTATTTATAGTAATTGAATTTTGCTTATTTACAGATTCTTCTATTTCATTTAAGGCTAATAAATCTAAAGCTTCATTATAAAAGCTATCTGCCATATAAAATGTATTATAATATGCTAAGAAGTTATTTTTTGATTTATTTTTTACAGGACTAAAACAGCTTGCGAATAAAAAAAACAGAATATATATTCGAAATAACAATTTGTATTTACTTTAAATACTTTTTTAAAAAATCACCCATTTCTCTATAAAAATCAAATTGATTTTCTTCATTATAAAAGCCATGTCCTTCATCATTTTTAACCATATAAGGAACATCAATACCTTTTGCTTTTAAAGCCTCAACAATTTGATCTGATTCTGATTTTTTTACCCTTGGATCATTTGCACCTTGGGCAATAAATAGAGGAGCTTTGATTTTATCAATATGCATTAAAGGAGATGCACTAGCTAAAAGATTTTTATCTTTTTCTGGATGACCAACCATTTCGTACATCATGGTTCTATACAATTCCCAATAAGGAGGCATACTCTCCATAAAAGTAAATAAACTTGACACACCAACATAATCAACTCCACATGCATATATATCTGGGGTAAAGGTCAAACCAGCTAAAGTAGCATATCCGCCATAAGAAGCTCCATAGATTGCAATTTTATCAGGGTCTGCTACACCCTCATCAATCAACCAGTTTACTCCATCAGTTATATCATTTTGCATGTTTTTACCCCATTGCTTGAAACTTTTTTCCCAGAAGTCTCGTCCATATCCAGTGCTTCCTCTGTAATTCATTTGAAAAACACCATAACCTTTGTTAGCTAAATATTGTATTTCTGAATTAAAACCCCAGTAATCTCTTACCCATGGTCCACCATGAGGATTAACTATAATTGGTAATTTATCGCCTTTAATGTAATTAACAGGCAATGTTAGATACCCATGAATAATTAAGCCGTCTCTAGATTCATATTTAATAGGTTTCATATTAGCCATTTCTTCAGGATTGAGCCAAGGACTTAAGTCAGCTAATTTTGTTAGCTCATTTTTAGGAATATCATAAAAATAATATGTGCCTCTTGATCGATCACTAAAGGCTACTACAATTGCTTTTGTTTCATCTTTACTTAGTCCAGATAATCTAACTTCTACATCAGGAATTTTATTCTCTAAAGATATTTGCAAATCTCTTCTCCAAGAATCATAAAACTTATAGTTTTGTTTATCAGTATAAAAACTAACGCCTGTAATTATTTTTCTTTTTTTTGATCTCATCAAACTGTAAACATCTACATCAGGGTGTTCAAAAATTAAATCTGTTTCAAACCCCTTCTCAAGATCAAATTTATATATTGAACTTTTATCTCTATGTCTATTTGATGAAACATATAATTCTTTATTATCAAATGTAAAAAATAATGGCGAAACAGATTCTTTAAAATTAGTTGTTAATATTTCTTTAAAGTCATCTTTTTCACTATCTCTATATAGTATACTTGAATTTACACCATCAGAAGTCATTGCTATTCTTAATAAACCTGCATTATCCGTCATCCAACCAGAAATATTTCCTGGGTTTTCTGCAATAAGTTCTAAGTTTCCATCATTAACATTCAAACGATAAACATCATGTACTTGAGGATTTGTTTTATTAAGCTCAACCAATATAAAATTTTCATCTTCTTCTAAATCGTCAGTGATTCTTGCTTGGATATTGTCAAAAGGGGTTAAATCAATATCATTAGAGCCATCAATATTAACAGCATAAATATGAATATTTTCATCACCTCCTTTATCTTGGATATATGCGATTCTGTTGTCATTTAACCAAAAATAACCATATAAACTTCTTTTTTTAGCTTGAGTCAGTCTAATTTCTTTATCAGATTTAAACGATTTAATATATACGTTCATTCTTCTATTACCCTCAGCCCAAGGCTTCATGTAAGATATATATTCACCATTTGGAGAAATTTGAAAGCTAGATTTTTCAGGATTCTTGAAAAAATCTTCTAAAGGAATATTAGGTAAATCTTTTTTTTTCATATTATTATTATTCAAGGAACAACCTCCTATAATTAAAAGTATAGAAAGAATAAAAATATTCATACAGCTTGATTATTAATTTTATACATTATAATTCCATTAATTTTTATGCATTTTTTAATGCTTGATCTAAATCTTCTATAATATCTGTTTCATCTTCAATACCAACAGATAATCTTACAAGTCCATCAGTTAAACCTCTAGCATGACGCTCTTCTACAGGTACTTCTGCATGAGTCATTGTAGCTGGATGTGTTATCATTGTTTCTACTGCTCCAAGACTTTCAGCTAGTAAACATAATTTTACGTTATTCATTAGATGCTTTCCAGATGGAATTCCTCCACTAAGTTCAAAAGAAATCATTCCAGAGAAACCTAACATTTGCTCTTTTGCAATGCTATGCCCGGGGTCTGACTTCAACCCTGGATAAGCTACTCTAGAAACTTTTGGATGATTTTCTAGGAAATCTGCAACTTGAATTGCATTTTCATTGTGCCTTTGCATTCTTAGATGAAGAGTTCTTAATCCAAGCATTGTTAAAAAACAATCAAATGGACTAGGAACAGCTCCAATTGTTTTTTGAACAAATTTCATTTTATCATAAATATTCTTATCATTTGTATGTATTGAACCACCAATAATTTGATTATGACCACTTAAATATTTGGTTGTACTATGCATAACTATATCTGCTCCAAACTCTAGAGGTCTCAAAAAAATTGGTGTAGAAAATGTTGCATCAACTCCAAATAATAAATTATTTGATTTAGCAATTTTATTCATAGCATTTAAATCAGTTATTTTTAATAATGGATTTGTTGGTGTTTCAACCCACAATAATTTGGTATTTTTCTTTAATGCTGATGTCACCTCATCTGGATTTGATGTATTTACATACGTAAATTCTATACCGTAGTGTACTAAAATATTATTAAAATGTCTAGATACTCCTCCATAAACATCATCTGAACATATCACATGATCTCCGGATTTTAACATTTTCAAAACACTATCTACAGCTGCCATACCGCTTGAGAAACAAATTCCATAATTAGCACCTTCAATTTCAGCTAGATGCTCTTCAAGTAATTGTCTAGATGGATTCGCAGCCCTTGTATAATCAAAACCTTTATCGACACCAACTTCTTCTAGTACATAGGTAGCTGTTTGATAAATCGGAGGGACAACTGCTCCGGTAGTTTTATCAGGTTTTGTTGATGCTCTTACAACTTTAGTATCTAATTTCAATTATTTCTCCTTTATTAAAAAAACAAAATATTTATACCTACTAAATTTAGATAAAATTTTCTAATAAATAATTAGAAAATTCTGTATAATTATTTTTCATTTTTATTGATTGTTTTTCTTTATCTAATATATTTTTCAATCTTTCTGGCATTTCTACTTTTTGATTTATTTCTGGCTCAATAACATCTAAGAACTTACTTGGATGAGCAGTTCCTAAAAAAATACCAGAATGCTTACTTAAATTTTTAGTATAATTTTCTAAACCAAGTAGTCCTACAGCCCCATGTGGTTCTAAAAGATATTTATATTTTTTTAAAATCATTTTGATAGTATTTATTGTATCATTATCACTAAAGCTCCAACTTAACATATCTTCCTTCAACAAATCTATTTTATCATAAAGATTAATTATTCTTTTTATATTGCTTGGATTCCCAACATCCATAGCATTTGAAATGGTTTGAATTGTTTGGCATGGTTTATAAAACCCATTCTTTATAAAATCTGGGACAGCCTTGTTTGCATTTGTTGAAGCAATAAACTTTTTAATAGGCAAACCCATCATCTTTGATAATAAACCTGCTGTGATATTACCAAAATTTCCACTTGGCACTGATATTATTACATCATTTTTATCTTTCAATTTTGAAAATGCATTAAAATAATAAAAAGATTGAGGTATCAATCTACCAATATTTATAGAGTTTGCCGATGATAAATTAATTTTTTTAGTTAGTTGCAAATCAAGAAATGCTTTTTTTACCAATGATTGACATTGATCAAAACTACCATCAACCTCTAAAGCATGAATATTTTTCCCAAGTGTAGTCAACTGTTTTTCTTGAATTTTACTAACCTTCTTACTTGGATATAGTATAATTACATTTATCCCTTCTACATTATAGAAACCATTTGCAACTGCACTACCAGTGTCACCTGATGTTGCAACAAGGATATTTAATTCTTTATTATTATTTGAAACAACTTTTTCCATCGTTCTAGCCATGAATCTTGCACCAAAATCTTTAAATGCTAATGTTGGACCATGAAATAATTCTAAAATGTGGATATTACCATATATATTTACAAGTGGAGAATCAAATGTAATTGAATAATCTATAATTTCTTCAATATCAGAATTTTTAAATTCTTCATCTAAAAAACTTTTAGCAATTACATAAGAAATATCTTTTATATTTAATGTTGATATGCCTTTAACTAATTTTGATTGATCTGGAATAGACACTGGCATATAAAGCCCATTATCTAAAGGGAGGCCTTGCATTAAAGCTTCTTTAAATGAAACTTTATTAGTTTTATTATTTGTACTATAAAACTTCAATGCCTTTATTATTTATTTTAGAACAATAACCATGAAAATTAATTGATTTTTTTTCTAAAATATTTTTCATTTTTGATAGAATCTTTTTTGAATCTTCATAAGAATTAGTAATTGCAAAAATTGATGGTCCAGAACCAGATATGGAACATCCAATAGCACCATGATTTAATGCTGTTTCTTTAATTTCATCATAATACGGAATTAATTTAGACCTTACAGGCTCTACAATATAATCATTCATTGAAGATTTAATTAAATCAATATTATTTTCACTAAAACCATATACTAAAGAAGCAATATTACCCCATTGTTTGACAGCATTTTCAAGTTTAATATTTTTAGGTAATAATTCTCGTGCCATTTTAGTGCTTATTTTTACATTGGGGTGTAAGACTGAAAAAAAGTATTCTCCTGTTTTTATGTTTATTAATTCTAAAGGGTTTGTACTTTTGATTATAACCAACCCTCCATTAATACAGGGACCAATATTATCTGCATGAGGTGTTTTTGATGAAATTTTTTCACCTTCTAACGCATACTTAACTACCTCTTCATTGGATAATTTATTATTTAATAATTTATTAATACCAAATGCAACCCCAGCTGCAGTAGCAGCACTTGAACCTAAACCACCACACAATGGGATTCCTTTTTTTATATTTATTTCAAAACCAAAATCTAATTTGTAATCTTTAATAATTTTTAAAGCAGGTATTCCCCCAGTATTTTGATTTGCAAGTAGAGGTATATTTGAAAATTCAGATTTAATTGAATTAATGACAACTTTTTGATCAGATATTTTTTTTATTTCGATTTCATCATAGGGCTTATCTAAACAAAACCCTAGTATATCAAAACCACATGAAACATTTGCAATCGTAGCAGGTGCATGAAGCTTTATTGAATTCATTTTTTAAACAGCAATCCCTTTTGTTGCTAAACTATTTGCATTAGCTCTTAATAAAAAGGCTTCTTGTCCACCTAACACATTGCTTCCTTTCCAAGAATTTAAAGCATCATGTTGTAGCGCTCTCCCATAAGAAAATGTTAAATTCCATGGCATTTCATCTTGATATTTTTCATTCATTTTTTGTAAGTGAGCTGTAGCTAAATCACTACTTTGTCCTCCAGACAAGAAAGCTATCCCAGCTACTTCTGAAGGAACATTCTCTTTCAAACATCTGTAAGTCATATCAGCAACTTTATCAATATCTGCTTGATTATCGCAATCTAGTCCTGATATAATCATATTGGGTTTTAAAACAATTCCTTCAAGCATAACACGATTTAATATTAGTTGTTCAAAAACTACATTTAAAGTTCTCTTACTAATCTCATAGCAAGTTTCAATAGTATGAGAACCATTCATCAACACTTCAGGTTCGACAATTGGAACAATATTTGCATTTTGACATAAAGCTGCATATCTAGCTAATCCATGGGCATTAGAATAGATACATGCATCAGAAGGAATATCATCACCAATAGTAATTACAGCTCTCCATTTAGCAAATCTTGCCCCCATATTATAATATTCTTCTAATCTCTTTTTCAAACCGTCTAAACCATCTGTAATTTTTTCATCAGGAAAGCCAGCTAAATCCTGTGTTCCTCCATCAACTTTAATACCAGGAATTATACCCCTTGAATTTAAATATTCAACAAAAGGAATTTTATTTTTACAAGTTGTGGATTGTTTAAATGTTTCATCAAATAATATTACACCACTAATATATTTTTCGATATTACTGGAAGTAAATAACATATTTCGATATTTATTTCTATTTTCAAAAGTTGATTCAACAGATATTGAGTCAAATCTTTTTGTACAAGTTGGAGTACTCTCATCAGCAGCTAGTATACCTTTGCCCTTTAAAACCATTTTACTTGCAATTGCTTTTAATTGTTTTTCATCTCTCATCTTTGACTCCTAAAAATATGTTTAAAACTAATACTATAAATTTAAAAATATAATACCTCTTTTATATAACATTTTTTTATTTAAAATTTATAAATTAAATTAAAAAACTTAAATGTCAAACTATTCACGATATATATGGTTTAATGGTAAGATAACCAAATTTGAAGATGCTAAAATTCATGTCCTATCTCATTGTATTCACTATGGTAGTGCTGTTTTTGAAGGAGTAAAATGCTATGATACTAATAAAGGGCCTGCTGTATTCAAATTAGAAGAACATATGAATAGACTTCACAAGTCAGCAAGAGCTTTTAAAATAGAAATTCCATTTGATGTTAAGACATTGTGCAATGCAACCAAAGATTTAATTAGAGAAAATGAAGTTAAAAATTGTTATTTGAGACCAATTGCCTATTATGGGTTTGATACATTAGGAGTTCATCCAAAAAATTGCCCCGTTGAAGTCGCAATTGCAACATTAAATTGGGGTGCTTATGTAAGCAAAGAAGCTCTTAAACAAGGTGCTAAGATTACAATAAGTCCATGGAAGAAATATAAATCAAATGCTTTTCCATCAAGCACAAAAGCATCTGGTCCATATTTAAACTCAATGCTTGCTGTTCAAGATGCAAAATCAAGAGGTTTTGATGAAGCTCTACTTCTAAATGAAGACAATTCAATAGCTGAAGGCTCTGGTCAAAATATTTTCTTAATTAAAGACAATATATTTTATACTAATGATCAATCATCAAATATATTACTTGGTATAACTAGATCGACTCTGTTTGAATTAATACAAGAATTAGGATATACTTATAAAATAAAAACTTTATCCCAAGATGACTTATTCTCAGCAGACGAAATTTTTTATTGTGGGAGTGCTTCAGAAGTTACGCCTATTAAACAAATTGATGACCATAAAGTTGGTAGCGGAAAATCTGGTGAAATTACTCTTAAACTACAAGAAAAGTATTACAATATTGTTAGAGGAAAAGATGAAAAGTATCATAAATGGTTAACATTTATTAACTAATTCAATTAGTCCACTTCTTGAATCCTAAACATATTTGTTGAACCAGATATACCAACTGGAACTCCAGCTGTCATAACAAAAGTTTGTCCACTTTTAATAAACTTATTATCCAATAAAATTTGCTCCGCATTAATAAGCATCTCGTCAGTTGATAAATATTCTTGAGATTTTATTGGAATTACTCCCCATAACAAAGATAATCTATTGCAAACATTTAAATGCGGTGATAGAGCATAAATATTAATTTTAGGTCTAAAGAAAGATACTATTTTCGCAGTAGATCCTGATTCAGTCATAACAACAATTGCATCTACTTTTAAATTTTTTGATACTGTATTAACAGCTTTTCCTATTGCATACTTAGAATCTTGTTTATAATTAAAATCAATTTTATCAAATTTTAAATTTTCATTTTCAACATTTACTATAATATCATTCATCATTTTTACTGTTTCAACGGGGAAGTTTCCTACTGCTGTTTCACCTGATAACATTACAGCATCAACATTTTCATAAACAGAATTTGCTACATCATTAACCTCAGCACGAGTTGGCAAGGAACTCGAAATCATAGATTCTAAAATCTGAGTCGCTACAATAACAGGCTTATTTAGTTCTTTGCATTTAGTAATAATATTTTTTTGTAAAATTGGTAATTTGTATATAGGTAATTCTACACCAAGATCACCCCTTGCAATAAGTATACCATCAAATATTTTTATAATTTTCTCTAAGTTATCTATTGCTTCAGGCTTTTCAATTTTTGCTATAACTGGTATTCGATTTTTACCGTTATTAATTTCATTAAAATCTTGTATATCTCTTGGAGATCTAACGAAAGATAATGCAAACCAATCAATTCCATACTTAATTCCTAAGCTTATATCTTTTATATCTTTTTTTGTTAGAGAAGGTATTTTCAATTCAACACCAGGAAAATTAACTCCTTTATCAGGATTAATGATGCAATCAGAAGTGGCCTTAACTTTAATAATATTATTAGAGATAGAAATAATTTTAAAATTTATTTTACCATCATCAATTTTAACAAAAGAATTTATTGGATTACGATTGCTTTTAAAGTCTATATCCATACTTAAAGGAATATCATTCATTTTTGAAAAACCTAAGGTATAAATATGTCCTTTAATAATATTTATTTTATCTTCCTGCAGTGAGCTTAAATCTGTTCTAATCTTTGGACCAGAAATATCCATTAATATTCCTACATAATTATTTAATTTAACCGACTCTTCTCTTATGATATTTATAATATTTTTTACATCATCTTCATTTTTTAAATGTGCCATATTCAATCTAGCTACATTCATACCTTTTTTTATCATTCTTGAAATTATTTGAGGATGATTAGATGAAGGTCCAATTGTTGATATAATTTTTGTTTTTTTAGTCATTTAAGTTCTTTCCTTTATTTCTTTTACCATTTGGCAAGCACCAACCATAGTTGATAATTCACGTAACTTACTTCTTTCTATTATTATCTGGTTAACATTATAGGTAGGAGAATAAATTTTTATTTGTTTGAACATAGATTTTTTAAAACTGTTAAAAGCTTTTGAAAGACCACCTCCAATAACAATAACTTGAGGGTCAATCATATTTATAACATGCGATAAAACCACTCCTAAGTTTTCACCGAATTCTGTATAAATAATTTTAGCTTTATCATCTCCATCATACCATAATTTTTCAATTTTTACCGGACTTAACCTTCTTCCAAATAGATCTCTTGATCTATTTCTTATAAATTCGATACAAACATTTTCTTCTGCCATTCCCCATTTGAATGGAGATAGACCATACTCCATTGCCATGCCATTTCCACCTGTAAAGGATTGACCATTAACAACTAGACCAAAACCTAATCCAGTACCAAGAGTAATTCCAAGCACAACATCATTCTTCTTATAACTTAAAAGCCACTCACCTAATGCAAATAAATTTGCATCATTTTCAATAAAAGTATCAATCCTGAGCTTTTTTGTTAAATCATATGTTATGTGATAATTTTTAAATATTCTCAGATTGGGAGTATCTAATATTATTCCTTTCTTAGGATCTAATGGACCTGGAGCACCTACACCAAGACCTAAAATATCAGTTTTAGATATATTAACTGAATCTATTAAATTATTAACTTGCCTTACAATAGCATTCACAACTTCATTTTTTGATTTATAAAATCTTATTTTATCTTTTTCTGAAATTGCAACTTGATTAAGAGAATCAGTAAAAATACCTGAATTAAAAGTTGTTCCACCAATATCTACTGAAACAATATATTTCATACATAAAATTTAATACATTTTTTTACAAAGTAAAATTTAATATATGTTATTATTTATAATAGATTATTTATAATAAATTATCGTTATTAAACAAAGGGCTTATCATGAACTCTAGTGTTACTTATAAAAAATTATCTGAATCAATTAAAAATGAGGCTGTTAAACTTCCTCATATTGTACTGTCAGAAAGACAACTGTGTGATTTAGAACTCATACTAAACGGCGGGTTTAGTCCATTGAAATCTTTTTTATCAAAAGCAAACTATGAATCTGTAATCAAGAATATGAGATTAGAGAATGGAAAACTTTGGCCCATTCCGATTATACTTGATGTTAAAAAAGAGGATCTTGAAAGCAATATAAAATTAAATAAGAAAATTGCTCTTCGAGATAAAGAAGGTTTTTTAATTGCAATATTAAAAATTAATGAAATATGGAAACCAAATAAAAATGAAGAAGCTAAGTTAATTTACGGAACAAATGATCTTAATCATCCTGGTGTTAAACAATTATTCAATAAAACTAATGATTACTACATTAGTGGTCCAATTGAAAATGCTGTTTTCCCCCATCATTATGATTTCCAACTACTAAGACATACACCAACAGAATTAAGGCATCAATTCGATAAAATGGGATGGAAAAAAATTGTTGCATTTCAAACTAGGAACCCAATGCACCGAGCTCATAAAGAGATAGCATTTAAAGCAGCGATTGAAAATGATGCTAATCTTTTAATACATCCTGTAGTAGGGCAAACAAAAGAAGGTGATGTTAATCACTACACTAGAGTAAGATGCTATCAAGAAATTTTAAATCACTTTCCTAAAGGAACGACAGCCCTTAGTCTTCTACCTCTTGCTATGAGAATGGCGGGTCCAAGAGAAGCTTTATGGCACGCGATAATTCGCAAAAACTATGGATGTACTCATTTAATTATTGGGAGAGATCATGCTGGCCCAGGAAATGATAAAAATGGAAATCCTTATTATGGGGCTTATGATGCTCAAGAATTATTAATAAAGCATGAAGAAGAAATTGGAATTAAGATGGTCCCATTTAAAATGATGGTGTTTGTTAAAGAAAAAAATAAGTATTATGAAATAACTAAGGTTCCAAAAAGTTGTACTTCACTAAATATATCAGGCACAGAATTCAGACAAAAGCTTGAAGATGGTGATAATATACCAAGCTGGTTCTCATATCCTGAAGTAGTTAAAGAATTAAGAAAAGCATATCCTGAAAAAACAAAGCAAGGATTTACATTATTTTTTACTGGACTATCTGGATCAGGGAAATCAACTATTGCAAACGGTGTTCTATCTAAACTTCTCGAAAAAGGAGATCGTAAAACAACTCTTTTAGACGGTGATATTGTAAGGACGCATCTTTCAAGTGAACTCGGTTTTTCAAAAGAGCATAGAAATATTAATGTAAAAAGAATTGGATATGTTGCAAGTGAAATAACTAAAAATGGAGGAATTGCAATTTGTGCACCCATTGCTCCTTTTGAGAGTCCTAGATTAGAAAATAGAAATTTAATCCAGAGATATGGCAAATATTTTGAAATATATATATCAACATCAGTTGAAGAATGCACAAAAAGAGATACCAAAGGATTATATGCAAAAGCTATAGCTGGTGAATTAAAAGGTTTTACAGGTATAAATGATCCCTATGAATCACCAGAAAATCCAGATTTAAAAATAGACACAGAATATATGACACCTGAAGAATCAGTTCAAGAAGTTATCTTGTTTTTAGAAAAGAAAGGTCTGATTAATTGAACTACAGTAATTTTTTAAAATCAATAATAGATACTTCATATCTTGCTGGAGAAAAAATTTTAGAAATTTATAATGATAATAATTATAAATCTTCTATCGAAATTAAAAAAGATGCATCTCCATTAACAATTGCTGATAAAGCATCAAATGACGTTATTATAAATTCATTAAAAAAAATAAATACTAAAATTCCAATCCTATCTGAAGAGGAAAAGGAAATTGACTTTTCTTCAAGAAAAGACTGGAACCGCTTTTGGCTTGTTGATCCATTAGATGGAACAAAAGAGTTTATAAATAGGAATGGAGAGTTTACTGTAAATATTGCATTAATAGAAGATTCTAGTCCTGTAATGGGTGTTGTATATGCACCTGTTAAAAAAAAGTTATGGTATGGATTAAAAAATCATGGTTCTTTTTTAATAAATAATAATGAAAAACCGATTAAAATTTCAAAAAAAAAGCCATTAAATGAAATTATTAAAATTGTTTCTAGTAGATCTCATGCTAATGATAAAAAATTAAAAAAATATCTCAAAAAATTTAAGAAACATGAAATAGTTAGTATGGGAAGTTCAATAAAAATGTGTTTAGTTGCTGATGGAACTGCTCATTATTATCCCAGATTTGGGCCTACAATGGAATGGGATACTGGAGCTGCACATGCTGTTGTAAAGTATGCCAATGGCAATATTTATAATATCGATACAAAAGAAGAGCTTATTTATAATAAAGAAAATCTATTAAATCCAGGTTTTATTGTTAAGTAAATAAAACAAAGTCTAACATTTTTTTAAAAATCTAATATTGGAATTATATATTATGAAAAATATTTTTTATATAAGTTTACTACTAGCAAATTTTATTTATGCTGATTTATTAAAACCAGCAAATGATACTGAGCTAAATTATACTCATGTACTTTTTGAATGGGAACAAGTCTATCAAGCTGAAAACTATAACTTTCAACTAAGTACAGATGAATCATTCAACAATATTTTAGTTGATATTATTGATGAAACAACATTATATATTCACAAAACTGATATCACATGGAATTCATCATATTATTGGAGAGTTAGACCAATATTAAGCGATGATTCATATGGTAATTGGATTGATACTTATTCTTTCATAATTGGTCCTTCAATCTCTAGTGCTTATTCAATAAATTATAATGAAAATGATTATTCAAACGGAGTTACAGTTTTCAGTTCTTTTTTTAACTACTACAGTGCAATGATTGATCAACAGGGAAATGAAATCTGGAATTCATCTGATACTGACATAGTATATTATAATACAGATTACAACGGACAACTTCTAGGATGTTATGTAAATAATGATTTAGAGCATTATCTTCCTGGTATTGAATTTTCTATTGATAATGAATATATTTGGGAAGAACCAAACGATCATTTTTTACATCACGAACTAATCAAACTTCCGGATGGAAATTACTTAGGTTTAATTGAAGATATTAGAATAGGTCCAATACCATATGGCCCTTGGACTACTCTATTTCAAGCCTTAGGATATCAAGCTAATGGATTTTCACCAGAATTCCCATGGGTTGGTGATAAAATTGTTATTTGGGACAAAGATACTAAAGAAATTATTTGGGAATGGAATACTTTTGACTACTACAGCATGAATGACTATGATACAATTAGCGATACATGGTTTCAAGCTGCAACACTTGGTAGGTTCGACTGGACACACTCTAATGCCTTAGATTATGATTGGTCTTTCATAACTAATTCTGTAGATAAAATTTACCTATCAGCTAGACATTTATCTAGAATATCTAAGATAGACTATAATAGCAAAAATATTGATTGGAATATAGGCCTTGAAATGCCATCTGGAGATACAAACTTGGGAAATGAACTAAAATTTAGTTTTCAACATAGTTTGCATAAAAGTATTTCCTACCCATCATGCTTTGCAACACTTGACAATGGAAATATTAGCCAGCAAATTCTTAATACAGACTACCCAACTACTAGAGCATTACTAATCTGTTATGATGAAAATATTGATTCAGAACCATATATTCAATGGGAATATTCTCTGCCTGAAAATTACTTCGGCTTTGCATCAGGTAATGTTCAGATACTAGATAATGGTAATTTTTTAATTACTACTGTTGGAGATGGAGGGTCTGTATTAGAAATAGATTTTGAAAAAAATATTATTTGGGAAGGTAAGCTAAATCTCCAATTACCAAATGGTGCCGTTTATAGAGCTAATAGAATTTCAGGGTTATATCCTAATAATTATAGTGTATTATTAAAAGAATTTTCAGATAATACTTCTGCGGTTACAACAAGCATCGATAATGGTAACTACTTAACTAACTATAATCATATACAATTATCTATAAATGATGAAGGAGAATTAATCAATAATAATTCTAATTTTCAAGTATTAATAAATTTTGAAAATAGTTCTGAAGAAATTAGAAACTGTACCATTAATGATGATACATGTCAATTTGAAATTTTTAATATAGACAATTCTAATTATGTTAATATTGAAATTATACCTGATAAAAACGAAAATCTTAAAAGAAATCTTACAGTACTATTTAATAATAGTTTGTGCGAAGAAATTATTGATTGTGATGGTATTTGTGGAGGAAATTCAATTTTAGATTGCGAGGGATTATGTAATGGAAACTCAATTTTGGATGATTGCGGTGTATGTAATGGGAATAACTCAACATGTATTGATTGTGCAGGAGTTCCAAATGGTAATGCTCAGCTAGATGAATGTGGTGTTTGTAATGGCAATGGGACAACATGCCAGAACTGCAGCGAGGGTTTTACTTATTATGAGACAGTACCTAACTCAACTATTTTACTTGATGGGAGTTATTGCTTTAACAATAATGATTTAAATGCTTTAAATGATATTATATCTGATAATTCATTAAATGTTGCATCTGCTATTAATTTAGGTTCTCAAAATTGGGTTAACGGAAGAATAACAAGGTTAGAAGTTGGTAATTATTACCAAGGTGGTCAAGTAACTTTAACATCATTACCTGAATCAATATCTGATATGACACAATTAAGTGTATTGTATGCTAATTACAATCAATTAACTGAGCTTCCTCAAAACATTATCAACTTAGAAAATTTATTTTTTCTAGTTTTGTCATTTAATAATATAACTAATTTACCAGATCAAATAGGAAATTTAAGTAATCTTTACTGGCTTGATATGGGCTACAATCAGCTTGATTCATTACCTGAGAGTATTAGTAATCTTGAAAATCTTGTTTACATGTGGATATTTAATAATAACCTATCTTACTTACCTAATTCTTTTTGTAATCTCAATATAAACTGGAACTCTGATGATTATTCCTTTCTCCCCTACTTTGGATCTGGAGGAAATCAATTATGTAATAATCTTCCTGAATGTATTGAAAATAGTCCTAATTTAAACAGCTCAATAGACCCGCTTTATTATTCATTTGAAATAACTAATGAGCAAGAATGTGAAACAACTTGTTTAGTAATGGATTTAAATTTTGATGGAATAATAAATATTATTGATATTATTGCAACCGTAAATATAATCATAGATAATACAAATCCCTCTGATGAAGAATTATGTGCTGGAGATATTAATGGAGATGAAACAATAAATATTGTAGATGTAATTAGTATTGTTAATTTTATATTAGACTAATATCTAAGTAAGCAAGAGGCAACAGAAAGCCCAGCCCCAGTTCCAATAAAATAAATCAAATCACCTCTTTTAATTCTATTTTCTTCATAGGCAATTGCTAGAGCAAGAGGTAATGAAGCTGCTACACAATTACCTGTTTTTGCAAGAATATTCATAACTTTATCCTCTTTAAAACCACCGTATTTACTGTACGCTTTAATAGCTAAACCTGAAGCTTGATGTGGAATAACTAAGTTAATATCATCAACTTTTAAATTATTATTCTTTAAATCTAATTGGATTTGATTATACACTGTTTTTCTTGCCATTTTATAAATCATCGGACCGTTCATTGAAAATAGATTATCAGCAAAATTTGTTTCCTCATCGTGTGGATGAAGATTTGTTCCACCTCCTCTTACTTCAGTTAAATGCGAACCCTCAGGATATGTGTTCATTGTAAAATCCAACATGCTTGAACCTTCATTATCTAATGCTTTTTCAACTAAAATAGCTGCTGCTGCATCGCCAAGTAATGCAGCACTTTCAGGCTCATTAAAATTTCTTCCTCTGGTACCTCTATCTGCGGAAACAATCAATATTTTTTTATATGAACCTTGGGAAATAAAATTTGCTGCTGTATGTAGAGCAACCAAAAAAGATAAACAAGTAGAATGTACTGTAAATGATGGGATACCTTTAAAACCTAGTTCTTTTTGAATAAAAACAGAAGTATCAGGTATAACTTGCTTACCAACACCCGAGGCATTTAAAATTAAATCCGGAACCTCATCTTTTAAAGCTAACTTAGATGCTTTTGCTCCCATTAAATCTACATCGATATCTGAAACTCGCCTTTCTACAACTCCTGTAAGAGTATTAATCCAATCTATTGATTTATTAATCTTTGGTGCTAATTCCTCAGACGTTTCTATATATTCTGGGAGATAATAACCTATACCTGAAATTTTAAGATTCATAATTAAAAGTTATACGTTAGCTGTGATCTAAAAGAAGAAAAATCTTCCATTGAATTAAATCGATACATATCTCCGAGCGATGAATCGCCGTTAATTTTATTAAAACCGATAAGACCTACTAAACCATTTCCAAAGTCAAATTCAGATTCAAAAGCAAAGATATGACCGCTACCTTCATCCAAATCTTGTACTAAAGTAAATGATAATTTCAAATCACTATCCATTAATAATTTTTCTAAATTAATAAATGTTAATTTTTTTGATAATATCGAATATGGAGCCCCCATTCCAGGTAAAAATAAGTCTTCACTATCTGCATTGGAAATATCAATTTGTATATTAGGAAGCTGCACATTACTTGGTAAGTCATACTCAGTAAGTAAATTAGTATATTCTTTAATATCATATTGAAAATACTGAACATTAATTTGGTAATCATTTGGCAACGGCAATTCTATTTGCAATATACCTTGAATATAATTTGCATCTTCTTTAAATGGATAAATACAATCTATATATACAGTCTCTCCTTCATCATTAGTTTCTGCACATTCCTGATCTTCAGCAGTAACAATATTATAATTATCTGTCCCTGCTTGAACATCAATTGAATATGGAGCTGACATAAATGAATAGGTATCATTTCTGTCAAAAGATCTAAATAAAGTAATATCTGAACGAACTGTAAAATCATCTAATAAAGCAACAAAACCTAAATTATTGGCCTCTGTTAATCTATATGAATATTTTATTTCAGTTTGAGGATTTATTCCACTAGAACCAAATTGATAAAGAGCAAATCCAGACACATTAAATACTCTATCATAGGCTCTAAAATGTGATAATGTGAAATCAAAGTTTTGCATAGATTTTTGTAAATAAAATCCTGATTCATATGGATTATTAATAGATAAAAACTGCCCAACTGATGGAGAAACAGGCAATGACAATGGATACTCAGGATCATCAATTGGGAATCTACTTGTATTATGAAGCGGAGATACCATACCACTAACTTTCCAATCATTATCTAAATAAAAATCAAACGAAGCAGAATAAATTCCAAGTTTTCTTTCTTGTGTACCATTTAAAAGATAATAATAATCATATGGACTTAAATTGTCAATTGGAGAATTTTCATCTGCACTTCCCCAGGTATATCTTTTTTTACCAAAACTAAACTCACCATTTTCTAAAAAATAAGTGACATACAAATCTCTTAAGACTAAATTAAAATCTGTAGGATTATCATCAAATGAAAAATCGGTATCCAATCTAGGTCTATATTCAAGTGCAAATTCTCCATTAATATCTAAATTATCTCTTTGATGATAAATATTTAAGTTTAAAAGTCTAAAAGGTATATTAACTACATCACTATTAGATAATCTGTTCATAAAAAAATACTCTATATTTCCATTTACTACAGTATTTTGACTGCCAAATAACATTGATAATACTATAATACTAAAAAACCTATTTTTCATTATTCTCCTTTAATTTATCTGCTAAATTATCCAATACTTCATTTCCATGTTTAACCCAAGCTTTTGATAGAGCCCAATCAGGGAAATCCCCTCTAAGTTCACCATTCCAAAGGTAAGAAACTTCTGTTACGTTTTCTTTAATGGGTGAGAGTCTCCATTCACCTTTTGCATTAACTAATCTTATATAATTTGGATCAGTAGTTTTATTCAAACTAGGATTTGTAGCAAAAGCATAAACAACATCTTTGTTATCAATTAACCTTTCAAATTTCACAATATACTCCCTATCGGTAAAAGGAAAAGGATAATCAATTCTAATATGTGCTATATTATTTTTATCTTTAGTAGAAAAAATAACTGAGTGTAACATCTCATGATAATTATTTACATCTTCAATTACAGGCAAAATATATTCAATCGAAAATGGTAAAATAATTTTTGCTTTACACCATGGAAAATCATCTTCAAAATTCCCAATCCAAATATTATCATTCTGTAACACATTCCAAGAATCAAAATCGCTATTAGGAATTTCGCCAAATAATAAAGAATATAAAAACAAACTAATTAATAAACGTTTCATAATACTTCAAACAATCTTTCTCAATTTTTTCTTTTGTCAAACCGAACTTTGATAAATCATACTTATGTTTACTTTTATATTTTTTTTGTTCATCAGAAGTATTTTTAATTACAGATTCTAAACTTCTAGAACTTTTATGATTTGTAAAAATGATTATTTCTTTCATTAATGTTTCAAAATCTGACATCATGGAATCAAATTTTACAATCATAACATTATCTTTATTAATTTTACCATTTGTCCAGTCTTTTTCAAATCGTAATAATAATTGAACTAAACCTTTATATAAGTTACTAATAAATCTATCTCTATCAATTTTAGGTTTGTCCCAAAAACCAAATTTTTTATCTAATACCCCAGTAACTAAGCTTAATCCTGATGGAATCACATCAATAGGATTTCTCACCATATAAAGTAATTTAGAATCAGGATAGCGTTCCTGGAACTTAGGACAATTTGCACTTACGGAAAATAATTTAGCGATTATTCTATCTTGCTTAGAATTTATTAGGATTCTCTTCCACACCGATTCAAGCCAATTATAATCTCTAGTAGAATTATCTCTAAATTTTGGATCAACCCAATTAAATAAATCTTTCTTTGACCATGATAAAAAAAATCCATATAAAAAAAATCCATCAAAAAATCTAAATAACATACCCACATCATCAGTTTCCACTGATGATAAACTCGTTTTATGAGCAGCTGTCGAATGATGCTTTGCTGGACTAATTAATTCTAATACTGGTAAAATTGGTTTTAATAACTTTTGAAGAATTATTGAGGGGTAAATCATTTGCCATAGCTGTGAACCTTGACCAAATTTATTAGCAACCAAAAATCTTTGAATAAAGGTAGTTCCTGATCTAGGATTTCCAACAATTACAATTGGACTATTAATTGATATTTTTGTTAATGACAAATAAAACAGTTTATCTATCATCATAAATAAAAAAACTATAAATCTGAGTATTAAAATTAGTGGAAATAGTAAAATCGGTGTAAACCAGCTACCAAAAATATAGCCCATAATCGAATACACAACAGCTAATCTTTTAAATATTGAAATATTCACTTTAAATATTACACGTTATATATATTTTTTTAAAAACATAAATAGTAACTATTTATTACAATCAATTACATTTAATAATTATATATTCTTTATTAACATATTTAAGTTTGGGATATTAAATTTTTCTTAAAAAAGAGACTATTATGATAAAAATATTTTTCGTTTTGCTATTCCAAATAGTATTATCCCAAGAAGTTTATGAAGGTTATGTTTTATATACTCCTCAAGGTGGAGGTGGAGGTTCTACTAGTTATTTAATAGATACTAATGGTTCAACCTATAATTCTTGGAGTCATTCTAGCGGTGCTGCAAGTATGCCATATCTTTACCAGGGAGATGAGCCAGGTTTTGAAAATACTTTATTATACTATCCATGCAGATCAAATAATCCAACCATGGAGTCTGGAGGAGTTGGTGGAAAAGTTGAAATTTATAATTGGGATGGAGATTTACTATGGTCTCATGAAGTATCTAATCAAACATATCAGCACCACCATGATATAGATGTAATGCCAAATGGTAATATTTTACTTGTTGCATGGGAAAGGAAATATCAAAGTGAATGGAGTTCCTATGGAAGAACATCTGTTAATAATTCCCTAAATCAAATGTGGTCAACTGCAATATTTGAAATTGAACCTAATTTAGATAACGGAGATGCTACAGTCGTTTGGGAATGGCATTTGTGGGATCACCTAGTTCAAGATTTAGGAAGTCAATATGATGCATTTTATGGCGTTGTTTCAGAACATCCTGAGCTTATGAATATAAATTGTAATTCTGTTGGAAGTAATGGAGGCCCTGGAGGTAATGCAAATGGAGATTGGATTCATGTAAATGCTATTGATTACAATGCAGATTTAGATCAAATAGTAATATCGTCTAGACATATGGGTGAAATTTATATTATTGATCATAGTACGACTACAGATGAAGCTGCATCACATTCAGGTGGTAATTCTGGTATGGGTGGTGATTTAATATATAGATGGGGTAATCCTTCAAATTATGATAGAGGAAATAATTCCGATCAAATTTTAGAAAGTCAACATAGTGTCAATTGGATACCTGAGGGTTATCCAGGTGAAGGAAATCTTATTTTATATAATAATCAGCATTCTAATAATAATTCAGCAGCACTCGAATTTTCTCCTCCATTAAATGATAATGGAACGTATGATATTAATAATAATGATGCATTTGGTCCCACATCTTGGGAGTGGTTATATCAGAGTAACTTCTTTTCAGATGTTCAATCTGGAGCTTTTAGGCAACCCAATGGAAATACATTGGTAACTGTTGCTGATGATTCATACATGTTTGAAGTAACACAAAGTGGAAATGTTGTTTGGACATATACTCACCCCGGTTCTTTCAATCAAATGATCCCAAGAGCTCAAAAATATGGTTATGATTATTTTGATAGTCAAATACTTTTGGGAGATTTAAATCTTGATGGAATTATTAATATACTCGATATAATTTCTACAGTTAATATAATACTCGGACTATCTGATTATAGCGAAAATGTTGACATGAATTCCGATGATATTATTAATGTTTTAGATATAGTTACATTAACTAATATTGTACTAGGAAATTTTTAATTTAATCATCAAAGCTTATTTTTTCTTTAATTTCAACATCACCATCTTCGATAATTTCTCTCCACTCATTTCTTGAATTAAGAGATCTAATTACGGTTATAATAGATATCATAAGCAACAGTACTATTGTTGATACTTTTTGAATACTATTACTCCTATCAATAAAAATAATTAATAGAAAAACAATAAACCAAACCAATTTAATTAAGTACGATATATATTTTGAATAAACCATAGTTTAGCGGAAACGTGTGGGAATCGAACCCACCTTCCAGTTATTCACCAGAACAACGGCTTTGAAGACCGCGGTGCCCACCAGGGTCACGTTCGCTTCCATATTTATTTAACTTCAATTATTATTGAATCATATAGACCAATTCTTGAAATCAACCTAACTTGTTCTTTTTTAGCTAATTTTGATGATTCAAATAATCCAACTCTAACAGAATAAAAGATCTTTCCATTTACTGATACTTGCTCTACCCTTGATAAAAAACCTTCACTACTTAACATTCTTTTTTTATTCTTAGCTAAATCGTAGTTTTCAAAAGAACCAATTTGTACAGAAAATAATTTTTTATTATTTTTTTTAGGTTCACTAAAATAAGATTTTGTTCTATTTTTTTTTATCTGAGATTCAAATAAATATTCGTTTGAATAATTCAATTTAGGATATTTATCTTTAAAGATTTCGACATAGTAATTAACAGTATCTTTATGTCCAGCAATTAATAAAGAGTTAAGAAAATAAGCAACCGATTTATCTAAGTGATTTGAATTAGAATATTCAAAAGGAATCTTACGATACCATTCACTTGATTTCATATAAAGACCACTGGAATAATAAAATTCAGCAACTTTAACAACAGCATCATCGGCATATTCATTCTCAGGATTATTATTATAAAATTCTTTAAAATGTTTACTAGATTTTTCCCCATCATATTCTATAAGACCGTTTAGATAATCAACTTCTGATTTATCTGTTGATAATATTTTATATATAGAGTTATAATAAAGACTTTCATTATTATTATTACTTATATATTTATCTTTATAAATATAATTACCGTCTAATATGTAATCAATAGACTGTTCTAATGTTTTATCATCTAAAATAGGATAACTAATTAAAATCAAAGAATATATAAAAAAAATAAATTTATGAGATATTTTTATCATTATTAAATAGCCATTTAATGTCAGAATTTAATGATTGATCATTAATCATTTGATAAGCAGTATCTTTCAAAATAAATGCAATAATATCATCAATATCATTAAGTGAAATATTTTTAGAAGTTTTTTGAATGTTCAATTTAAATTTAATTAATTTTACTAAAATAGAGTTTTTATTTTGCTTTAAAGCTTTTTCAATAATATCAATAGCTTTATCTAAATTACCTTTGTTTGAATAATAATCAGCTAAAGCAGCTAAAATTTCTATACTGTCTGGAAACTTTTCAGATAGTTTATAAAATATATCTTCTAATTCAGAATATCTATCTAAGGAAAAAAGAGCATCTTTTAAAAGCGGTATAACAAACCATGACTGTTGGGGATTGATTTCTAAATAATGAATCCACATAGGAATAGACTTAGATAAAGTTTCTTTAGCATCAGCTACATATTGATTATACTTTTCCTTATCAGAGAGACTATTTAAACCACTTTTTTCTAATTCAATAGCCTTATCATAAATCAAGCTACTTTCCTTAGAATAAGTTTTACCTAAATAATAATAAGCAATAGCTAAATCATCTTCGATATTAAGAGCTTTTCCTAAAATATCACGAGATTCTTCAAAATTATTAACTTCAATTTCTGTTCTAGCATGTTGAATTTTATATAACGCTAATTTATGATTATCTCTTTTACCTGTAGCATTGAAATATGATTTAAGATATTCAGTAGCTTTCATCCAATCATTATTTTTTTTATAAAGTGAAATCAAGTGATGTATTGCCCATTCATTATCTTTTTCTATTTTTAATATTTTATCAGCTTCTAAAATCGATTTATCAAAGTTATCAAGTTCATAATAATTCATGGCTATATTTTTATATAATTCAATTTTTTCATATACTGTTATTTTCTTCCTTAGTAATAAACTTTTATGTATTTTTAATGCTTTTACAGCATTCCCACCTTCTCTTAATATTTGTCCTAATCTTAAATATGCTTTAATATTATTTGAATCTTCATTTATTATACTTTTAAAATTCTTGTACGCTGCAATTCTTTTTCCAGATACAAGCATATCTAAGCCTTCAGCATAAATTTCTCTAATATTATTTACTTTGTGAGGTTTTAACTTTTTATAGTAAAGCAAATAAATAGCAAAACCCAAAATTGGGATTAGAATAAGAATCGAAAACATAGACTATAGATCTTCACCAATAGAAATTTCATCTTTTATATCAATATCGTCATCGATCGATTGATTTCTAAGATTGTCTAACTCATGATTTAATCTTCTGATTTTAGATTTTAATGACATTATTTCTGAAGTTTGAGTAATAATTTGATATAAGGCTATGAGGAAACCAATAAATACACCCATAGAAACTGAGAGCAAAATAGCCTCCCAGACCTTAACACCATCATTTGAAGGATCAATAGCACTTATATAAGGGATTTTTATTTTTATTGGCTCTTGATTAATTGTATTCAGCTGGTCTAATTGAATAATAAAAAATATGCAAGAGATTAATATTATTGTAAAAAATATATATTTTAATAATTTCATGAAATTTGACCTTTATTATTTATGTTTTCACCAAAAAGACTAAGACCTTTTGCATCTGTTATTAAAACATCTACAATATCTTTTACTTTCTCATTATTCTTTTTTATAATCGTCAATATATTACCATCCGTTCTTCCGGACCAAAACTGGTCAGATTTTTTACTATTTTTTTCAATTAATACTTTTTCAATTTTTCCTATTTTAGATTTATTAACCTTTAATCGAATATTATTTTGCAGCTCTATTAATTCTTCTAATCTTTCTTGTTTTATATTTTCATTTATCTGATTCGTATATTGAGCTGCTTTGGTCCCTGGTCTAGAAGAATATTTAAACATATATGAAAAGTTAAACTCAACTTTATTAACTACATCAAGTGTTTCTTGAAAATCAAAGTCATTTTCGCCTGGGAAACCAACTATTATATCTGTACTTAGAGAACAATCCGGGAGATATTCTTTGATTACTTTTACAAGATTTAAAAAGTTTTCTTTGGTATAAGTTCTATTCATCATTTTCAAAATCTTTGTAGAACCAGATTGTAATGGAAGATGGATATTCTTACAAATATTATCATATTTACTCATCACTTTCAATACATCAACATTTATATCTTTTGGATGTGGAGAGGTGTATCTTATCCTTTTAACTCCTCTTATATTGGCAACTTTTTCTAATAAAACAGGAAAATCTCCATCAGGAGTTTTATAGGAATTAACATTTTGACCTAATAATGTTATTTCTACAAACCCTTCTTCAATCGCTAAATTAATCTCTTTAACTATACTTTCTATAGTTCTACTTCTTTCTCTGCCTCTAGTAAAAGGGACTATGCAAAATGTACAAAACTTATCACAACCTCTCATTATAGGAACCCATGCATTTACACCTGAATTTCTAGAAGGATACATATTATCATATACTTCATATTTAGATAACTTAGTATCAACAATATGATTTATTTTATTATTTCGATTGTAAACAATCTCTGATATTTTCCTATATGAATCTGGTCCCAAAATTATATCTATGTATGGTTTAGAATCCAATAGTTCATTTTTTAAGTTTTGAGCCATACACCCAATAACTCCAATTAGTAATTTTGGATTGTTTTTTTTTAAATAGTGCAAACTATTAAGTCTATTATGTACAGTTTCTTCAGCTTTATCTCTTATAGAACAAGTATTAAGCAAAATCAAATCAGCTAACTCTATTTTATCAGAACTAGTATATCCTATTTTTTCTAATTCATTACTAACAAGTTCTGAGTCAGAAACATTCATCTGACAACCATAAGTTTCTATATAATAAGTAAACTGACTAATAACCTTAGGTTTAATAATATTTGATGATATATTTGAATTTTCTAACATTTATAAAGATAAATCAAAATAAAAATCAGAAGGATCTAGAGTTTTATTTTTATATCTAATTTCATAATGTAAATGAGAAGCAGTAGACCTACCCGTATTACCAACTTGACCAATTAATTGACCTCTTTCAACTTTCTGACCTTTTTTTACATTCCTTTTATGTAAATGGCCATAACATGTAACATATCCATTGCCATGATCAATCTCTATATAATTTCCAAATGAGCCATAATATCTGGAAGTTTTTACAATACCGTCTGCGGTGGACATGACTTTAGTACCTCTCTTTGCTGAAAAATCGTCACCTTCATGTAGTTTTTTTTTATTAGTAAATGGATCATACCTATATCCATACCCAGATGTAAATTTACTATGTTTCATGCTTACTGGCTTTATAGCAGGATAGTGTGTGAAATAATTATTTTCTAAAGTTGCTTTACTTTCAATTTCACTATAACTTAATTTACCTAAATTAATTGAAAGTTTTAAAAAATAGATATTATCATTCAAATGACTTAAATCCGTATTTTTAGGTAGTAAATATTCGAGTTCATTAAACTTATCATTTTTATTATTTGAGCTACCTCCAACTCCTAGTTTTCTTACATCATTATTTATTTCTGGTAATTTTAATAATTTTCTAACATTATTATCTCTAATATTTAATTTATTAATTTCTTCTAATAAAAAAGAAATTTCAGTCGTTTGATTATCAATAATTTTTTGTAGCTCTACATTATTATTTTTATGATTTTGGATTGATTTCAAAGTAATAAATTTATTAAAATCATCAGAAAATAATAAAATAGAAAAAAATATTATTACCAGAAATGAAATCGATATTAAAAAGAACGACAGAAATCGTGAGCTTACTTCGTTCACAGAAGTCTTATCTTTATCAATAAGAATTAATTTATATTTTTTAAAAATATTTAGCACAAGTATAATAAAGTTTTAATTGGACGAAAATTAACTATAAAAATATCAATATCAAAGACTAAAATAGAAGAGAAAATTTTAATCAAATTAGATTTTTATTTTTTTTATATAAGTTTTTAATTTATTTATTTTTTTATTAATACTTAGATATTCTTCATCATAGGAAAAATCAGATATATTTTCATTGTAATTTTTTTTTGATATATATTTACCTAGTCTATAGTATAACTTCATTAAGTCTAATTTTAGCTTTTCAATTTCTAATTTATTTGCACTAATATTTGAAACACTTTTTGATTTCTTTTTTAATAAATTTAGATATTTTATAAAAATTCTATTTTTAGATAAATTAATTGTTGATAAATAATCTGTAATTTTATCCAACGTTTACTTGCCATACCTTTACTATTTCATCTAATTTTTCTAAATTTGAAAGAATATCATTATTAATCACAGCATCTAACTTTACAACTCCGTATGCATCTGTATTATTCTGTACCCTACCAAGTTGATAGCTTGCAATATTAATATTATGCTCACCCAATAAAGATCCAATTTTACCAACGACACCTGGAGTATCTTTATTGATAATAAATAACATATTTCCTTCTGGATTTAAATCAATATTAAAGCCCATGATATTTACAATTCGCATGTGGTTTTCATCAAAAACACTTCCAGATATTTCTATAGTAGCATCATCTGTTTCAATATAACAGCTAACTAAATTTAAAAATGGAATGTCATCATTATTATAACTGTGAGCAGATGAGATACCTCTTTCTTTAGCTACATAATCAGCATTAATCATATTTATCCTACTATCAATAATTTCTTCTAAAACAGATTTAATCAAAACAGTCAATATTGACTTGCTATCTTCAGCTGAACCATGACATGTAACTGTAATACTTTTTATTGGAGATGATGATAATTGATATAATATACTTCCCATTTTTTCTGTTAATTTATAAAAAGGAGTCATTTTTTTTAATAATGCTGAATCAGATACTGGAACATTTAATACATTTAATAATTTCCCATTTAAAAAATATTCTATGATCTGTTGACACACACCTTTAGAAACACCTTCTTTAGCTTCAAAAGTAGAAGCGCCAAGATGCGGTGTTAATAATATATTTTTAGTACTCAATAACTTATTTTTTTTGTCAATGGGCTCTTTTGTAAAAACATCAATTGCTGCACCAGAAATCAATTCTTCATTTAAAGCTTTTGATAAATCATTTTCATTAACTATTCCACCTCTTGCAACATTAATAATTTTTGATGTTTTTTTCATCATTTTGATTCTGTTTAAATCAAATAAATCTCTTGTTTTATCATTCAAAGGAACATGCAAACTGATATAATCACTATTTTTTGTTAATTCATCAATAGATACAATCCTTATCTCAGATTCATCAAATTGGTCTTGGCTTACGTAAGGATCAAAACCAAGAATTTTCATATCAAAAGATAAACATCTTTTAATAACTTCTATCCCTATTTTACCTAAACCAACTACTCCAAGAGTTTTTCCTCTTAATTCATTTCCTACTAATTTATGCCTATCCCAGCTTCCATTCATAAGTCCCATATGACCAAGATGAATATTTCTTGATAAAGAAGAAATCATAGTAACGGTATGTTCGGCTGCAGAAATTGTATTGCCATCAGGAACATTCATCACCACAACTCCATTTAAGGTAGCTGATTCTATATCGATATTATCTGTTCCTACACCAGCTCTTCCAATAACTTGTAACTCTTGGGCTTTTAATATATGTTTTTTTAAAACTTTTGTCCCACTTCTAATAATCCAACCATCAATATTTTTTATTACTGATGATAAATCATCTAATGGAGTATTGGGCTTATAAATAACTTCTAATCCAGACTTCTCTAATAATTCGATACCATTATCTGATAATGGATCAGTAACTAATATTTTAATTGACATAAGACCTCATCAAATACATTTAAATATTCTTTTAAATCATTCATATATATATTGCCCATATGAGGAACTCTAAAAACTTTACCTCTCAACGAACCATACCCTCTATCCATTCTAAATCCTCTATTCAATAATAATTCGTTGATTTTATTTACATCCCATTTTTTTATATTTTTAATACATGTTAGAGTAAGAGATTCATTATTTTGCTCGGGAAATAATTCTTGGCCATGATTAAAAGCCCAATTTCTAGTAAATTCTGCCATTTCTATATGTCTATTCCATCTATTATTAAGCCCTTCATCTTTAATTACTTCTATTACTTTTTTAAGACCAAACATATGAGGTATTGATGGAGTTGTTGGTGTTTGCAGCTTTTTTATATACTTATTATATACTTCTATATCTAAAAAATAACCTTTATTTTGAATCTTCTTTGATTTTTCTATCATCCTATCAGATACTGAACAAACAGAAAAACCAGCAGGAAGGCCCCAAGCTTTTTGAGTTGAAGATAGTAAAAAATCAATACCTAATTCATCCACATTTATTTTAACTCCAGCCATAGAACTAACAGCGTCTACTAGCCATATAATATCTGGATATTTTGATTTTAATAATTCAGAGATTTCTTCAAGATTACTCATAACACCTGTAGAGGTTTCATTATGAACCATAGCAAACACATCATAATTACCAGTAGATAAATATTTATCAACATCTTCTACTTTAACACCTCTACCCCATTCGTAATCAATTAAACCAACATTAAGTCCACACTTATCAGATGACAATGCCCATTTTGAACTAAAAGCTCCATTTACACAATGCAATACACCTTTTTCAGAAGAATTTTTAGTACCCATTTCCCATAATCCTGTAGCTGCATGAGAGATTAAAAAGATTGTATTTTTAGTATATAAAATTTCTTTTATTCCATGCGTAATAAATCCAATTAATTCTGATATTTCAGGAGTTCTATGTCCAATTTGACTTGTACAAAATTCTTCTAGAATTTCTTTAGATACATGAGTGGGACCAGGAATAAACAGTTTTGGGAAATTATTTTCCATTATTTCCTTTAAATTAATAAAATATAATAAGCAGAATTCTTTTTAAGTTAATAAATTTATATACCTATTAAAATAAATTTATTGAGAAATGTCTTTAAAAATTAATGAAATATATTACAGCATTCAGGGCGAATCATCCTATTCAGGTTTACCTTGCGTTTTTGTAAGATTAACTTACTGTAATTTGAGATGCTCTTACTGCGATACAGAATATGCTTTTTATGATGGTGAAAATTTGGAGATCAAAGAAATTCTTAAAAAAATTAATTCATATAAATGTAATCTGGTAGAAATTACTGGTGGTGAGCCTTTACTTCAAAAAAACTATATCAAACTAATAGAAGAATTAGAGAAAAATGATAAAAAAGTATTAATCGAGACAGGTGGCTCTTTAACAATTAAAAATATTTCAAAAAATACTCATATAATACTTGATTTAAAATGTCCCTCTAGTAATATGGAGCATAAAAATTTATGGGATAATTTAAAGTTTATAAAAAAAACAGATGAGATTAAATTTGTAATTGGTGATAAAATAGACTATGATTGGTCTAAGAAAATAATTAAAGAAAATGATTTAGAAAATAAATGCTTAATTTTAATGTCACCAGTTTATGATAAGATAGATAATGAGGAAATTATTAATTGGATATTAAAAGATAACCTTAAAGTTAGATTCCAAATACAATTACACAAAGAAATATGGGATAAGGATAAAAAAGGCGTTTAATTAAGTATAAGAGAAACTAATAATACTATATCTTGTATATTAATTAAACTATCCTGATTAAAATCAGAAGAACATAAATAATCATCTATATCAGCATTATCATCAATAATTAAATTAACCATTAATACTATATCTACAACATTTACTTGAGCATCTTCATTAAGATCTCCTGTTATACATTGATTACTATCTTCAAAAATTGAAATCCTGAAATCATCTATTGCTGCTTCAACTAAAGAACCACCAGAACCAACATCTCCATCATTAAATATATCTTCGGCAACAAACTTAAATTGAATTTTATCAGTTAAAGTCACAAAATCAGAGATAATAAATTGATTAAATTCCCAATAATTATTTGATAAACTAGTATTCTCAAGACCAACCCAAGATTGTCCCTCATCATTACTAACTTCTACTTTCCAGAGGTCTGTTCCAGGATTATTACCTAAATTATTAGTATACCATTTCCAATATGAAACTAAAGCTTGATTATACATTGATAAATCATAAATTGGAGAAAACAATGTTGTTGAACCACCATCAACATCAGACTGAGCTTCATTATCAGGATTAAAAGAATTCTCGGTCATGAAACAATATTCTCCGAATTCTGAATAATCACTACCAGGTTGAACGATTTGATTATCATCTTCATAGGTAGGACTAGGAATTGCTCTTTCCCATAACCCCGCAGTAGCTAAATCTGTAGAAGCACCAACTTGCCATGAAGAATTAGATTCAAAGTCATCAAAAATATATGATGTGGGCTGTCCAATTAGAATTTCAATAGAATCTGAATAATAATAATAATCATTATCATAAACATTAACAGTAATTGTTTCAAGTGAACCATTTACAGCCTGATTACTTAATTCGAAGTAGGTTATATCACCTAAATCAATAGATTCTCTAGAATCTAATTCGTTTAAAGTTATTTGATCTAATTCAAAAATTAAATTTTCAGATGATAAAATATCAATCTTTACTGATCCATTAGCATTACTTAAACCCCTATTCATTATAGATATAAATAAAGGATATAAATCATTTGAATTAAAAATTTCACTATTTAAAGAAATCTCAACATCATATTTTGAACCTGCGTTTAATGCAAGTACTTGATTAGGATATAAATTTTCTTCAGCTAAGGGTAAAATTCTTTGAGTAGCAGGCCAAAAACCATCAGAATTACCTCCAATCTCAGGTGTATAGGAAAAAATACCAGCTTCTCCATACATCCAATCACAAGCATCACCATTTACTGGATATAATAAATCTGGTCCGGTCCCTAAGATATAATCATTATATTGAACCATATCTTCACCATATTCTATAAATATATCTATATCTTCCTGGGGAGCATTATTTTCATATTCATATCCAAATGGATATATCAATAAATCACTATAACTGTGATAATTAAAATTTATTTTAAAATTATGTTGATTAACAAAGTCTCTAACTGCCTGAGTTTCTGGCTCTGAAAATGGACTAGTACCTCTATAAGTTTCGCTACATCCATCTGGGCTTGATCCATCATTATCATAACCCCATAAATATCCATAATTTCTATTTAAATCGACTCCTATAGGTGTACCACTACAAGTATCTCTTGTATTTTTTCTCTGCATACCTCCACCACTTGGAGCTATGGATTGATTATAAACCAATCCATCAGGATTAATGGCTGGGATGAACCAAATTTCTCTATTATTTACTAGATGTTGTGCTAATAAATCTGAATTATAATTTTCTCCTAGCCAGTGCATAAAATAAAATAAATTCATATAACTCATTGGTTCTCTGGAGTGATGCAGTCCAGTATATAAAGCTTGAGGTTCATTTTCATCAATATTAGGATTATCACTAACTTTAATGGCCCATATATTTCTACCTTCCAATGATTCCCCAATTGAAATTTTTTCCGATATTAAACTAGGATATAAGCTACTAAGCTCATCAAGATGCTGTTCTATTTCATCAAAGGTATAATAACCACCCATAGAACCATAATCAAAGTCTCTGCTAGAGTAATTTTGTATCAATCTACTTTTATAAAATTCCTCAATATCATCGTGAATTATATCAAAATCAATATTCTCAGAAATCAACTTATTTAAATCATGCTGACTAATTACAAATTGTATAAACTCATCTTTTTTAATAATATGATCAACATCAATACCTAATGAGTGTAAAATCTGATGATTACTCAAAGAACTATTATAAATTTTTATCTCCTTATATATCTGATGATATATATCATGAGAAAATAAGGTGGATAAAAAAGTTATTATGATTAAAAAAATTTTCATTTTAGTCTTCCAATATTAAATTTACAATTAATATTATATCTAATATATTAACTACCTGGTCATTATTCAAATCTGATAGTTGAATTTGATAATTTGTTAAATCTCCAACTCCAAGCACAAAATTTACAGTCAATACTACATCTAATACATTAACTGTATCATCCATATTTATATCACCTAGATTATTTAACTGTGTTGCTACAGTACTAAAACTATAGTAACCAGCCATTGGTAACCGTTCATACCTATCTGAATAATCACGTGCAGTAATAAAATAATTAATATTAGTATCTTCATCATAAGGAGGTATAGTGGCTTGATAACAATCTAATATATCAGTATCACAAACATCCATATTGATGGGATAAAATTGTTCCATTGAATCATTTTTCCAAAACACTATCAAATCATCATAAATAAGTCCAGTTTGACTTAAATCATCGATAGTAGCCTGTAAACTATACCCATCTATTTGAGGTTCATAAAAATCATCTAATGGATTATGAAAAATTTGAAGCATTCCCAAATCAGGGATACCTTTAGTTCGACAGTGCAAAGCATCAGTTGATTCCCAAGATCCAGTATAGCCTAATATTTCATATCCAGGCAATGCTTCTTCATAAATACTTAAAGCATCACCATCCCAAGAACTGTTCATTAGTGGAACAAAAACCTTATCATTTAAAATTAAGGAATTTGTATAGGGCTGATTATTAGGTGTATAAACTCTAAAAATTTCCCAAGGTTCCCCATAAGAATTAAAAATAGATTCAAAATAAGTAACAACATCCTCTATTTCAGAATATTGAGGGTGATTTGTAGGTACAGATCGAATCAGTAATTTTTGAGGAGATAAAAACTTACCCCAGCAGTCGATATGATCTATATATGTATTATTTGGATCATCAATAGCATGATATGTATGTATGCCATAATATTCTAGCATATTTTCATTAACTTGATTATCGCTCATATTATTTTCTTCATAAACAAGCGTACTTGAAGCTGAAAGGCCATAACCATCAGTCATATAATTTCCTCCACAATGAACTACATCTGTTGCATAATAAGGAGAACTTAAATAATCTGATACTTTTAAGGGTGCAGCATTATCATTAGGTCTTGGTCTATTGTATGTAAAATCAACAATACCAACATCTTTATTTCCATCAACAACCCACCAAGGACCATAATCTCTTGTCCAGTAAGAATCTGTTGAGCCTAGAATAAATTCAACATTAGACATATCTACTCCAGCATTATTCATAGAATTATAAGCAGAACTTTGAAGAGATTGTGAAACTAAACAATAGATGATAACATCTTCAGCCATTTCTTGAATCATTGATGTAGGTATTCCAAATGGGTATCTTACTAAAACTCCATGCATAGGTTCAAATTCAGCAATATTTCTAACGGGTGATAAAGGAGGGTCAGTATCTCTTGCCATAGTATTTATAAATGATTTATTTTTTAATTCCTCATCAGTAAAATAATGAGGTAGACTTAGTAAATCATCAGCTATAGCAATTGATAAATATAATATGACAAATAAAAAATACATAATTTCTAATTATAATATATGATGTAAATATATTTTTTAGAGGATAAAAGGTGTAACAAAATGTAGTTAAGCTTAGAAATTATCTAAACAATCAATAAGATTTAGAATATTTTCATCACAAGCTAAATCTGGGCAAGTATATTGAGCATACTCACAAGCAGAACTATAATTACCAGAGTTTAAATACAATGTTGAAATGAGAGATGTTATATTTTTATAAGTTAGCGTATAATCTGTCGCATAATTAGATTTATCATCCATTATATTATAATTTGAATATGAAGCATAAAATTGTTCAAATAAAGAAATAATATCATCTGATGATTCATTCGCAACCGATTCATCCAAAATAGATTGAATGTAAGATAAGTATTCTAAATAGATATATCCTACCTTAAGATCAATGATAAAGTTTTCAAAACAACTTACATAAGGATTGCCATCTTCATCTAAACAATCTGTATAGTATGTTACCATATCTTGCATTTCTAGATTCATAAAGTCTACATTGTTATACAATTGATTAATATCTACTTCATTATCATTACACCAATCTAAAATTTGAGAACTATTTTGCAAACTTAAATCTTCATTTAATGATGCTTTATAAAAATAACATTTTGCATTATTTCTAAACTCGTCTACTTGATCTGTACAATCTTCAATATTATTAATACATTCTGAAGTATTTAGTAAATTATTTGCCTGATAGGTTACGGCCCATCCCATTCCAACTACAGCACTATTATAATAAGTTATATCATATGAATTTAAAGCTTGATTAAAATAATCCAGTGCTAATGTTTTGTCTCCGCTAAATACTTCTCCCCAACCATATGCAACAAAATCGTAATAACTAAAACTATCTTCAAATTCTTGTACACCAAATTGCTCATCAAGAGTATTACAACTAAAAAGGAATATTAATATAAATAACATTTTTTTCATTTTAATAATGTTACCTTATCCATTAAAATTTGTTCGCCTAATTCAATCATCACAAAATAAATACCAGATGTTAAATAATTTCCACTGTTATCTATACCGTTCCATTCATATTGGTTTAACCCTACCTCAGATTTTATCATGTCATTTTTATATACTTCCTGTCCATTTATATTATATATGTACAATTTAGCATTTACTTCACTATCAATTGTGTAGCTAATTATAGTAGATGGATTAAATGGGTTTGGATAACAAGATATGATATTAACTTGGTTTGGAATTTCATTTTGAACCTCACTATTGAATCCATTTATAACGATATAAGTATCAAAACCTTCAACATATGTTATTAGTTTATTGTTTTCTATATATGATGGAATAGGAATAATATTATTATCAATAATTTTAGCAAACGACATATTATCATCAATTAAATTATTAATCTCATAAGATATTTTTATATCATAATTAATATTATCTTTATTTGATTTTATTTCAAGGATATCTGATAATAAATCATAGCTACTATTAAAAGTAATATTTTCTTTATCATTTTCTTGCAGCAAAATATTCATATCCTTATCTGAATAAAACTCAATATTAAATTTACCTGAATTTGAAACAATAGAATTGTATGAATTTGGCAATATAGAATCATAGATAACACTTTTAGCAACTATTTTTATAGTTCCAACATCATTTATAATTGGAACAAACCAATACATAGTTCCGAACTCATTAAAATCACCATTTGTTTGATAAATATTTTGAGTATTTAAATTATTATTTTCATCATCTAGCAACGATAATAATGAAACTGTGTTTATTTCATTTAGTAAAATACCATCACCTTCATAGTTTAAATAAATTTCAGAATTTTGATTAAAACTAATATTATAGAAATTACTTAAATCTGTAAATGATGATGGAATAGGACTTAAATAAAGATCAAAATAATTATTATACACATCATTTAGCACAAAATCAAAATTTATAGAAGGTATATGCAAATTAACTAAATAAGAATTATTTGAAATTGATGTGGAAGTATTATAAAAATCATAATTTTCTAAAATCTCTTCCTGCTCATAATTCTCAGCAACAACGCGCCAATTATACAGTGTTAAGCCCGTTGTATCTATTTGTGCTCTTAAATCTGTTTGGGGATCATATATATCACCATCCACATAAGTTTTATAGGAACCAGAAGACAATTTAACATTTATATAAGCATTATCAAGACCAGGATAATTACTATCAGGAATGCTATCTTTTAAAACAAAAACAGTTTTTTCTTCATCTAATATTTCTAGCCTATAATAAAGCTCATATGGTTCATCATTTAATAAAGGATCAATATCAAAATCAAGATAGTATCCTTCATCTGTAGTTCTATTCCATTTAAAATACAAATCATTCATATTATAAGGATTTAAAAGCATATAATCTCTAATCGTTGAAAAATTAGACTCATTAATATCATTAATATTTAAATCTACTTCATTATATTGATAAGGTGGATATTTGATTGAGTACTGATTATCAACACTTTCAATCATTGAATGATTATCATAATCATCATACTCATATATATTTTCAATTAAACTATACGAATTTATTCTATTATTGACTGGTTTAATATCAACTAAAAAACTATCAATAACAGATAAACCTTCTTCAAAGTTTTCTCTATCACTTATACCAATTTTTATTTTGGCTGAACCATTAGCATAATTTGTTAAATCTAATTTTAATAAATTATCAACAATGATTTCTTCATTGAAAACTAGGTTCGGATTTACAAGATTATCTTGAAGAAAAATATCACTATCAAAACTAATATTTTTAAATAAAGATTGAGATTTATTATTTGAAGTAGTTTGAGATGAAATATAATAATAAAGATTATCTTCGGGGTCTCTTGAATCATAGGCATTAATGGAAACTGCATGATTCAGATTCTCTAAACAATCTAAATCATTTTCTAAATCGCATGATTCACTTAAGCTAGTATCGCCAATTAAATCGGTTATAGAATCCATTCTTGGAGTATCATTAACAGCAACCACCTCCCATTCTAATATAATTGATTGCGTACTATAGGCAATTCCACCTCCACAATCATCTTCTCTTGGAATATTATTAAGAGATTCAACACACGAATCTAGATCATTAGTATCTTCTGTTTTATCCCATGGATAAAATTTAAAGGAAGGAAATTCTCCATCAATAGAATGATAATCATTATTGGGGAAAAATTTAATCTCGTCCTCATGATCTAGCAACTTATAATTACAACCAATAATATCTGAAGCAAAGCTATTAAATAAATTTTGTCCTTTTAACTTGTATTTCCAACTGCCCTTATTTTCATTATTAATTAAATTACTTTGAATATCTACCGCAATTCCATAATCAAATTCAGATTGATTCGGTGCATCGATACAGTCTTTATCATACCAAAACACATTTTGTGAATCTTGATTACAAATTTCAGAAATTTCAGAGTTAAATGTTCTTAGTTTTGATATAGAAATTCCTTCTAAATCATCGCAATTATCCAAATTATTAGTATCTTCAGATGGAAAATAATCATAACTGATACAATCTTCATACATAATATAATAATTGGATAACAGTAATGGATTATTACAATCATCATTAATACAATTAACAACTGGTGGATCATTTAGCTCTCCAACAGTTATTTCAATAAAAGGACATTGTCTATCATCGATACAAGTATTTTCACTTAATATTTCAGAATCATCGTCAAAACTACACAATTCACTATCACATACTTTATATTTAAATATATCTGGAATACCATCTTCAGAAATATAATCTAAATTAGGTGTATAGGTTGCAACAGAGCCATTAAAAACTACAGTACCATTTTGTGGCTGGCTTACAACTTCATATGTTAAATCTGATGATTCTATATCACAAGAACCAAAAAGATACAAGTCATTGTCACAGTCACAAGTGATTCCATCTATTATATTATCTGTACATAAATTCTCATTTTCATTTACTTCAATATCTAAACTACAATCCTCACCAATATTTTTAGTAATTTTTTTAGCTCTTGGTCTATCATTTATTGAGCTAATATTTATAGTAATTAATGCGGGTTCAGAATCTAATTCACCATCTGATACTTTAAATTCAAAACTATCAATTCCATTAAAATGGTTGTTACTTTGATAGGATAGGATATTATTATTTAGCGTTGCAATTCCTTTTGTAGGATTTGTCACAACAACATATGATAATTCATCTTCATCAATATCAGTTCCAGATAATTCAATATCAATACTTTCATCTTCGTTAAGTGTTACCTCAGATAAGATAGCAATAGGCATATCATTAACAGGTTCTACAGTAACGCTAAAATCTTGATTTACTGATAAACCTTCATCATCAGAAACAGTTAAAGTGAAATTTTCGATACCGTTGTAATTTTCTGATGATGTAAAAGTTAAGGGAACTCCAAATTCTAGCGGGGATCCTAAAACTGAAAAAATATTTATACCCTCTGAAACTGTAAAGACTAAGTCTTCATCATCGATATCTGAAGCAACAATAATTAATGAACCAGAATCATCTTCATTAAATATTACATCCACTATTTCAGATAAAATAGGAGCATCATTTATAGGTAGGATAGTAATGGTATAAGTAACTTGAATAGCATTAAAACCATCTGAAACACTAAAAATAAAATCATCAGTGCCGAAATAATTAAGATTTGGATTATAAAATAAAACATTTTGTTCTAAAACATAGGATCCAAAGTCTGGCTCATTTATTATACTAAAATCTAAATTTCCTGTTTCAGGGTCTGTAGCATCTAATAAAATTTCATAGTTAATTTGATCTTCATTTATTTCAAAAGATTTATTTTCTGCAACTGGAGCATCATTTATTTCAGATACACTAAGATTTACATTTCCATTTGAACAAAGATTTGATTGGTCACAAACTTGATAAATAAATTGATCTATACCAGCAAAGTTTAATTCAGGACTATAAGTAACAATACTTCCATTAATTTCAACAATGCCTCTAGAAGGATTCTGTATAATTTGATATGTTAAATCTTGATCTTCGATATCGCATGACCCTGATTCTAAACTTTCACAATCACATGTAATGGAACCATCTGAATTAGCTAATATGGTGTCAGTACAAAGTTCTAAAGCGCCATTTAATTCAATTTCTACAATACTATCTTCCTGCATAGGAAAATTTATATTTTCAGTAAAAGGACTATCATCTACAGCTGATATTGAAAGATTAAAATTCGTTGAAGCTGATAAAAATCCATCAGAAACAGTTACTTGCACATTTAAATTATCACCGTTATAGTGTTTACTTGGAGTGATTTCTAAATTATCTCCATTAAATTCAAATGATAAATGATCAGATGATGCTGATAATGATAAATTTTCTGAATCAATATCTTGAGTACTAATTAATAAATTCAGGGTAGTATCTTCATCAATTAATTGATTATCAATATTACTAATTGTAGGCCCATCGTTAATGTTATTAACTAATACTGGAAATGATTGATTTATTGAACCAGACACACCATCATCTAGAGTTATAGTAAAATTTTCTTGACCAAACCAATCTTCATTATTTGTTGAAAAATTAATTCTCGCTGATGAATTACCTGCTCCGCCTGAAATCAACTCATATAGAATATTTGGACTTGATTCATCTGAATCTATTTCAAAAGACATATTTGAAATATTATAAGGGGATTCGTTTAAAAAAGTATTGGTATCTATATCTGATATAAAAATAGTTCTTTCCGTATTCTCTCCTTCATTAAAACTTATATTTTCATACCCAGTAATATATGGAGCATCATTTGACGAATTAACATTAACATCAATCGTCTGTGTAGTATAACTAACATCATCATCAGCAATAATTTTAACTTGAAAGGTTCCATTCCAATTTGCTCTTAAAGGGAAGAAAGTACTATAATTAGAGCCACTACCTGACGCAGAGTGGTATTCATTTACAATATTTCCCCTTGAATATATAGCAATTACTGATAAATCACTTGCATTAAAACCATCATCATCAGATACTGTAAAATTTATCGATACATTACTATCTTCATTCACATTTATATTTGTATTTTGAAACGTAATTACAGGCAATTGATTACTAGAATCAACAATTAAAACTTCATATTCGTTTGTATCAGTTAATCCTTGATCATCTGATACATTTATTTGAAATTGAAAGCATTCAAAATCATTGCATGAATTAAAGGTATCAGATTCTTGAGGGGTATATGAAATAATTGCTGAAGTAGTGTAGCTTACAATACTCATACCTAAAGGCTCATTAACCAGTACAAATGAAAAGGAATAATCATCAACATCTTCAGCTTCGATAAATAGTTCAAATGTATTACCTAAAATTGCTTGGAGATTACTATTTTGAGTAATGATTTCTGGAGCATCATTAATAGGATTTACAGAAATTGATAAGCCATCATTCTTTATATATTCTCCATTGTAATATATAGATATATAAAAAAAATCTGTTTGACTATCAAAATTTTCAACTAAAGAGACAGAGAGTTCATTATTTTCATTAATTTCACAACCACCATCAATAATACCTGTGAGACCATCACAAATAACGCTAAATGATACATTATTATAGAATTCAACGTTCTCTCCAAACGAACCTTGCTCATCTGATATATATTGATTTAAATCTATTTGAGCAATTGTATC
>CERI01022798.1_pt1 | contig 46097 bp, 49 predicted proteins | sample 350261 | NCBI WGS metagenome assembly CERI01 (sample SAMEA2620979, study PRJEB7988) | marine metagenome | isolation source: saline water (ENVO:00002010), including
TGAAAAACAAGGGGTCGGCAGTTCGATTCTGCCTCTGGCCACTAGCTATTTTATTTTAAAACTAAAAGCTCAGCCATTAACTCCAACATATAATTCAAATTAATCACAACTACCGATGTAGGTATATCAAATTAACTTGCCAGATTTTAAATATTATTAATTTTATTAACAAAGGCTTGTAGATAGAAATAACACCTCTAGGATTATTTCTGATGGATAAATTTAAAATAATTATTTCTGATGTTCTTTTTGTTTCAAAACTAACTGGTGTTAACAAAAAAAAATTAAGAATCCTTTTTTCTGTATTTTTAGCAAATATGACTGTATTTTTTGATATATTGGTAATTTTAAGCTTCGCTAATTTAATAGATAATACTAATACAAGTCCAGCATTTTATATATCCTTTGTGCTGGATAATATCTATCTATTGCCACTTATAGTTATATTTCGATTTTTATTCATTTTTATTGAGAGAATAAACATTCAGTCATTGCAGTTACAAGTTGAGGAAAGCTTAAGAACACATCTGATGGAAGAAGTTTTTAACAAAAGTAACTATTCTGTCGCCGATGCATATTTTTATGTAAATGAACTAAGTAGACACGTATCGTATTTTTATGGATCTTTAGCTTCATCTCTTAATTATTTTTTACAAATATTGGTATATTCTCTGTACCTATCAACCACTAACTTGAGTACGGTTATTTATTTTTTTGGTGGATCAATTTTATTATTTTTTCCAACAAAATATTTTTTAAAGCGAGGAAGAAATTATGTTCATGAAGCTTATGAGAATGAACATAAAACACTAGAGACCATTCAGAAAGTTCTAGAAAACATATATCTTATAAAAATATTATCAACAACAAAAAGAGAATTAGATGATTTTAAGAAAACTCTTCGAAATTACTACTCCTCAGTACTTAACAATTTCAAATTTGGAGCAATCAATAATATAACCCCAAACTTTGTTACAATATTTATTCTCTCAATTCTTATATCGTTTTATAATTTTGCGAGAATACTTACGCTTGAATTTATAGGTGTCATGCTAAGATTATTTCAAACATTAGGTAATTTCAACAATACTCTTAATTTAGTAATAAATTCACACGTTCATTTGGGGAAATTAAATTCACTCGAACGTAATAAAATTAAACCTAATTTAAACGCATTTATTACTAATTCAGATTTAAATAATAGTGAGGCAATAAGAGCGGAGAAAGTTTCATTCAAATATTTTGGGAGTAAAGATTATCTTTTTCATGACTTAGACTTCATCTTAAAAAGGAATTCCCATACAGTCATTACAGGAGATAATGGTTCTGGCAAATCTACATTATTAGGATTAATTTCGGGGATACTAAATCCTAATACCGGAAAAATTGAATGCTTCTCAGATAGATTTGCTTATGTCGGAGCAACCCCTCTGATTGTTAAAGGTAGTTTGAGGGAAAACCTTCTGTATGGTAATAATTTAGTACTTGATGACGGTGAGATTTTAGAATTAGTAAAAGCGTACAAACTTTTTATTGAAGAACAAGAAGACGTCCTCAATAAGCAAATAACAAATAAATCTCTTTCGTCAGGACAAATGCAGAAGGTGTCATTCATTAGAGCTATGTTATCTAATCCAACGGTTTTAGTACTTGACGAGTCTACGTCTAATCTTGATTATGATTCAAGAAAACTTATAAATGAACAACTTAAAAAAACACAATTAACAATAATAAATTCAACTCATAGTATTGAAGAAGTCGACTACGATCACCATTTACATATTGATATTTTAGACACCAAAAGAAGATTGAGGATCGTTTAAGTCTACATAATCAGAATACTCGTTGTCCGTTATCACATTTATGGAGTTGAGTTTATTTATAGAGTTTATAGCATTAGAAGAAATTCTAACCCACTCATTTTCATCTAACAAAATGCTATTAATTATTGAAATTAAATTATCTTTATTTTTATAAATTAAACCATTATGATTATTTTCTATAATTTCTAAAATGTTACTGTTATGTTTTGCTATTACGACACAACCCGAAGCCATAGCTTCGAGAATCGCTTTAGGATTACCTTCAAAAGAGGAAGATGATATAAAAATCCTGTATTTTAAAATTTCCTCAAGCAGTAGATTGTTATTAATTGGATTTTTAATTCTAAGCTTAACATTTAAGTTTTTTGATAATTTTATAAGATTTTCTTTTTCTGTTCCCTCACCATAAATATCGACTATTAAGTTTGAATTATGCAATTTATCAATCAAGGAATTATAATTTTTTTGTTTTTCTAATCTACCAATGCTTATTAGCCTATTGTCGAACCTCTCTCCAAAACCTTTCCTATCGGTAACTTCAACCCAATTAGGTCTTATTTTAATTTTCTTTTCATATTTTTTAAATAAAAGACTTAGCTTTTCTTTATCTACAGAAGAGGTAACTAGATAGATGTTTGAATATCTTAATGAAAGTTGGGTGAGCTGCTTATAAAAATAAATCTTTAGGAAGTTTTTTTTATTCTTTTTACTAAACGTAAGCAAGTCATAGCCAGTTCTTACTATCAGTGGTTTTTTATAAAGCATCTTACATATAATGGCAACCCAGGACCCTAAGAGTTGATTAGTCTTTAATATTTGCACATCCCGGATTAATTTTTTCAGCCTGAAAGGTAATATAAACGATCTAGCAATGCGAAAATATTTGTTTTTATCGTATTTTAAAATTGTGTAAATAGGTACAATCTCAATAAAATCCTTGTTCTGGATTATCTCAATATCTTTTGCATCTCCATAAGTTAGTAGAACTGTTGATATGCCAAATTTATCATACATTTTTTCATAAAATTTCAACTCACGATCCAGCAAACCCGTATTTTTCCAGTCCAAAAGGGAAATACCATATGTAAAGAATAGAATAATCTTCATTAGGTTAATATTAACTTAGTGAATATCATTTCTTATAGAAAAAAGATTAGTTAAAAATGAAAAAAATACTAGTTATACATACAAAATATCGTAATAAGGGTGGCGAAGATATTGCTGTTGAAAATGAGGTCGCACTTTTAAAAAAAAATTTCGTAATAGAAGAGCTTTATTTCACAAACAATATTGAAAGCTACCTTCAACAAGCAGTTTCGTTTATTTTCAATAAAAATAGGAAAAGTGTTAATTTATTAACAGATACTATTAAAAATTTTAATCCAGATTATGCTTATGTTCACAATACTTGGTTTAAAGCATCTCTTGGTATTTTTAATATACTTGAAAAAAATAATATCAAAATACTACTTAAATTACATAATTTCAGATATGACTGTACAAAGTCGCTCACGTCAAGAAAACATTTAAAAGGCAAAGATTTTTGCGATGCGTGTGGGATGAAAAAAAAATCAACAAATTGGTTTAATATGTATTTCAGCGACTCACTATTAAAGTCACTACTTATTCTCTCGTATGGTAGAAAATATTTTAATATTTTGAAAGATATAAATATTAAAATATTAGTTCTAACTAATTTTCATAAAGAATATTTAAGCGAATTATTAGATAAGCAAAAAAATATATTTGTCCTACCAAATTTTATAGAAGTAACACATAAAACTAAATCTAAAAATGATGAGGAATATATAATTTATGCTGGCAGGATATCAAAAGAAAAAGGAGTAGAGGAGTTAATTAAATCATTTCTAGACTCATCTCTTGTGGGTATAAAATTAAAAATTGTTGGTGATGGCCCAGAATTAAGTGAATTTAAGAAAAAATATGAAAATGAAAATGTCAACTTTTTAGGGGAGCTAGACAATAAAGATGTATTGAAACTCATATCTAATTCAAAAGCAGTAGTTACAGCCACGAAACTTTATGAGGGTCAACCAACTCTATTGTGCGAAGCTTCTTCAATGGGAGTAGTATCGATTTTTCCAAGGACTGGTGGAATCTCTGAGTTTTTTCCAGATAAGTATCCTTTTGCATTCAAACAATTCGATTACAGAGATTTAACACAAAAACTTTCTTCTCTGCAAAATTATAAAAACCAGGAGTCCATAGGCAATTCCAACATGGAATTTATCGAGAAATATTTAAGTAAAGAACTCTTAATCGAAAAATTTAAAGAGCTTACCAATGAAAAATAAATTAATCTCTGTAATTATGGGTGTCTACAATGCTGAAACTACCGTGCAGAACTCCATAGAGAGTATATTGGAGCAGTCTTATACCAATATCGAAATTCTTGTTCTTGATGACGGATCTAATGATAAGACCTATAAAATTTGTAAATCTATAAAGGACAATAGGTTAAAAATATACAAAAATAATGACAATATTGGATTAACTAAATCATTAAATAAATTAATTTCTTTAACAGAAGGTGAATTTATTGCAAGACAAGATGCGGATGATCTAAGTAGAAAATATAGATTAGAAAAACAAATGAAACATCTTTTAGATAATAATTTAGATGCATGCACAACAAGAGCAGAGATACTAAATTCATCTAAGAAAATTCCTGGTTTTTCTTACTACTTGCCAGCAAAAATTGTAATAAAGTATAAAAACCCATATATTCATGGCACACTACTTATAAGAAAAAATGTGCTTGAGGAAATGAATTATTATGATGACAGTTTTTACTATGCACAGGACTATAAACTAATTAGTGATTTAATTAAAAAACAAAAAAAAATTGAAATTATGCCAGATGATTTATACATTCTGAATATGAGTAATAACATTTCAACTCTTAAAAAGAATGAACAACAATATTTTGCAAAATGTGTGAGGAAAAATATTTCCCCACTATAAATTTTTTAGCATATTACTAATATATATAAGTAATGAAAAGAAACTCCAATCAACCAAAGGTTTATCTAAATAAAATTAACGAAAATTGGATAGTAGATAGACTAAGGAGTGAATGGTACTCTAACAACCCGTCAATTAGTACTAAAAATATCTATAGATCGGAACTAATTTGGTTAATTGCTTCTTGGAGTTGGCAAAATGTGAAACCAAGACAGCTAGAAAAGAGAAAAGTCGTATGCTCCGTTCATCATATTGATGAGGATAAATTTGATACAGCAGAATCTAATAAATTTTTTGAAAGAGATAAATATGTAGACGAGTATCACGTCGTATCTCAAAAAACTGCTTCTCAAGTAGCTAAGCTAACGAAAAAAAAGATTACATCACTTCCTTTTTGGATAAATACCAATATTTGGTTTGAGATTTCACAGAACAAATTAATTAAAGAGAAATATAAATTTTCACAAGACGATTACATTGTCGGTTCATTTCAGCGTGATTCGGAGGGCCATGATCCAACTCAACCAAAACTTTCCAAAGGCCCCGATAGGTTTATAGAAATTCTTTTAGATATAAAGAAAACAAATAAAAATTTACATGTAGTTCTAACAGGTCTGAGAAGAGATTATGTAGTAAATCAATTATCCAAGAATAATATTAAATTCTCATACTTCAAAATGGTAGATTTTAAAACAATTAATGAGCTTTATAATTGTTTGGATCTATATATTGTATCTTCAAGGTATGAAGGCGGACCTCAGGCAATATTAGAATGTGGAGTTACAAAAACACCGATAATTTCAACAGATGTTGGGATTGCTGCAGAAATTCTTTCCTCGGAGTCTATTTTTGATATGAATAATTTTCAGACAGCATTACCTAATGTAGAGTACGCATATGGCAAGTCAATAAAATATGAAATGAAAAATATTTTTAAACTTTACCGAGAAATGATGATTGGCGTTTATGAAAGTTAGTATTGGAACTAAAATTAAAGACGGCCCATGGGGTGGGGGTAATCTTTTTGCAATAAATCTTAGAGACTATCTAATTAAAAAGGGCCATGATGTCGTTCATAATTTAGATGATGATGATATAGATATAATTTTAATAACCGAACCCAGAAAATCATCTGAATCTTCAGCCTTTACACATGTCGACGTTAAAAAATATGTTGACTACATCAACAAGGAAACTCTTGTATTTCACAGGATTAATGAATGCGACGAAAGAAAAAATACTAATTATGTCAATAAATATTTAATAAATGTAAATCAAATTGCAGATCAAACAATCTTTGTGAGTAAATGGTTAAAACAACTTTATGAATCACAAGGAATAAATCTAAAAAACAATAATGTAATTATGGCAGGAGCAAATAGTAGTTTTTTTAACAATCGTAATTTTATACCCTGGCAAAAAGGTGAAAAGATAAAAATTGTTACCCATCATTGGGGAGCAAACTGGAATAAAGGTTTTGATTCGTATGTGATAATTGACAACTTAATTAGTGAAAATAAATGGAAAGACAGAATTGAATTTACATACATTGGTAATTTACCTAATAAATTCTCCTTCAAGAACAGTAAAGTTGTGTCACCACTTTCAGGACAAAATTTAGCCGAAGAGATTCAAAAAAATAATCTTTACATAACAGGATCTCTTAACGAACCTTCAGGAAACCACCATATTGAGGCCGCACAATCTGGACTTCCAATACTTTATATAGACAGTGGGGGAATACCTGAGTATTGTGAGACATTTGGAGTTATGTATAACCTGAAAAATTTAGAGATAAAGCTTGAGGAAATTATAGCTTCCTATCAAGAAATTGAAAAAAATCTAAAAAGCTATCCTTTTTCATCCGAATTAATGTGTGAAGACTATCTTAAATTGTTTGAAAAAAGCTTATCAAATAGGCAAACTTTTCTTCACAGTAGAGTATTAAAAGCTAATAATTCATTTTTTTTCAAAAAACTTTTTCATATTAATAGGAAAATAAGAAAAAATATATTTATGAACTTATAATCTCTAACAATTTTTCACTGAAGGTCTCTAAATTATTATTTTTAGTTACCAATTTTTTACCCTCTGAGCTAATTAAATTATATTTTTCACTATTGCTTAATATATCCTCTATCTTATTTTTCCATAAATCAACTTTATTTTTCTCAACAAAGATTATGTGTTTATTATCTGTAAATAAACTGGGTTCCCAAAACCCCTCACTTTTAGTTATCAAGACTGGTATGCCCATGCTTAGTGATTGTAAAGCCACGCTCTGTCCCGAAGGTTGAAGACTTTTGAAGATTGGAATTATTGAAATTGACGAATTTTGATAATAATTTTTAATATCTAAGTCAGTAATATTGGAATCATCCCATTTTCCATTTAACAGTGTCACATTCTTTGATTTAATTTGATCAATTTTTATTTGTTTTGTTATGAAAGTGAAATTAATGTTAGGCATTTTACTTGCAAGTTCGATTACAAATTCATAATCTCGTTTGCCATCATTACCTATAAAAAGAACGTTTTTATTGGTCTTGTAGCTATTATCCGAGTTTTCAAAAGTCCAAAATTTTTGATCTATAGAAAATGGTAGAAAATGAATTTTGTTCTTGTATTGAGGAAAATTATTTTTCACATATTTATATTCCCCTGCGCTTAAAAAAACAATATTTGTAAATGTTTTCATAAATATTTTTATAAAAAATATTCTAAAAAATTTTTTAATAAAATTTTTTGGATTGTTATTAAAGAGTCCCATAACAAAAACAATTGAGTTAATATTCTTTTTTGAATTAAGCCATAACATTGGAAGTAATGAAAAACCTACTCTTTGATTTGTACACACAATAGTTTTTGACTCTAACAATGTTTTTTTATTTTTTTTATTTATTATTAAGTCACTAAAAAAAGGTAACCCAGAAATCTTTCTAAGGAATTGGTTTATATAGTTATTTAATTCATTATTCGTGACTAAATCAAATTCGAGAAGATTTACATCATTTAATTTTTCTTTTATATGAAAGTAACCATAGAAAAATTCTTTTGCAGAATTATCCATATTGGTTAATCTTTCAGTTCTACCCGCTTGGAATACGTATGTTATGTTTTTCATCTAATTAAAAAACTAATATTTAATTTTCATTTCACTTCTATTATGTTATTAGGTTTATATTAGATATAAAATTTAATATTTATTTTAAAAAAAATGATTAAAAAAATTAAAGATATTTATATTCTAACTTTTTTCATTGGTATATTTTTATTACTAATGTTTAATCGACCCTTTGTTGGATTAGATATATTTACATTTAGGCTAGGGGAATTATTTATACTTTCAAGTCTCGTAATGCTGTCACTTCCTTTTTTAAGCTATATATTGAAAATAAAAATATTTAAATTAGATATTTTCAGCATATTTAATATTTTGTTTGTTATTCTTTTACTATTTGTAATTAATTTATTTGTTAACAATTCAAATATATTGAGTTCGTATACCTATAAATCCAGTGTTTATATATGGTGTATCGGATATATATTTACAGGTATTATTTTTTCAAATATTGAATCTGAAAACAAGTATCTATCAAAATTTATATTACCTATCTTTATGGTTCTGCCTTTTTTGCATTATTTTTTTTCAACAGGGTATTTCCCAAATTTTATAATTGATTTTTTTAGTAACTACTCTGACAAGTTTGAATTTACAAAAGCTTCGGATATTATGCTATCGCTTCTGGTTTCTAATATACTTTCATTCAAATATATAAAAAGCAATTTATTTAAAATGATATATTTCTCTATTTCTGTGAGTTCATTACTACCTTTATTGCTTTTGATGAGTAGAGGCTCTTTTGTATCTGCGGTACTGTTTCTTTCCATCACTATTTTTTATTATCGAGTTTATTTTATAAAAAATATTAAAGCATCACTATTGTTGTTTTTACTTTTTCTATTGTCGTTTACTTTATCTACCTACAATGTAAATGATGTTGATTTTTCATTTAATATCGGTTTTGGTGAAGCAAATTCTGAAGAGCTTTCTGTTGTTGAAAATGTAAAGTCTATATCAAAGAAAAACGACACAAGAAAAGCTTTTTTATCTTTATATATCAGTGACGGGCGCTTAATGTCAATTGACAACACAACGAATTGGAGATTAGACATATGGCAAGATGTATTCTATGACATGAAAGACAAGAATATATTAATAAAAGGGTATGGTCATAACGAAATCATACCAGTAATGACAGATCCTTCAGCGCCAGGAAGGTTAGGTAGAGATGGTTTGAATGAAAATGTTCACAACTATTTCGTTAACATCTTTGCAAGAGGTGGATTATTTCAACTTATTATGTTTATTGGATTTTATTTAACTTTAATTAACTATTGGAGAAAAAGCTTTTCTAATCTCTCAATTCTCATTTTCATAATTCCCGTTCTTTTTAACTCAACATTAGACATGAGTATGGAGGGCGTACAATATCCACTAGTTTTCTTCTCATTCTTAGGCTATCTTTTATCAACTGAAGAGGATTCTAAAATTATAAACATTACTAGTTAAATACATAAACCAATGTATTATTACTAATATGTCAAAAGCACTCATAACAGGTATTACAGGCCAAGATGGTCACTATTTAACCAAATTGTTACTTGAAAAAGGATACGAAGTCCATGGTACCCTTAGAAGATCTTCAACATTCAATACATCAAGGATTGATGAAATAATTTCGGCTGAACAAGATACAGGAAATTTACAGTTACACTACGCTGATTTGCTAGATTCATCGTCACTAAATAATCTAATCAATAATATTCAACCAGATGAAATTTATAATCTTGCAGCCCAATCACATGTTGCTGTTTCATTTAAAAATCCAATTTATACAACACAAGTTGGAACGCTTGGCTCCATCTCTTTACTTGAAGCAATAAGGCACGCTAACAAAAAAATTAAATTTTACCAAGCTTCATCGTCTGAAATGTATGGTGGTGGAGTTGAGCAAAAATTAGATGAGGAGTCACCTTTTGATCCAAAAAGTCCTTATGCAGTATCTAAATTATTTGCGCATGATATTACAAAAGTTTATAGAGATTCTTATGATTTATTCGGAGTTAATGGGATATTATTTAATCACGAATCACCAATGAGAGGCGAAACTTTCGTTACTAGAAAAATTACCAGAGCTGTTGGAAGAATTGTTATGGATTTGCAGGAAAAGCTGACTTTAGGAAACTTAGAAGCATCAAGAGATTGGGGATTTGCCGGCGATTATGTTGAGGCAATGTGGATGATGATGCAGGAAGAGATTCCGGATGATTGGGTTATTGCAACTGGGGAAACTCATACTGTAAAAGAATTTGCTAAGTTAGCATTTGACTCAGTAAATCTTAAATTTGAAGATTATGTTGAGACATCAAAAAAATATTTTCGTCCCAATGAAGTCGACTATTTATTAGGAGATCCTACTAAAGCGCAGGAAGGTATTAATTGGACTCCAAAAACTAGTTTTAAAGAATTAGTAAAAATGATGGTAGATTATGATATTCAACTAGCTAAAAGAGAGCGTGTCCTAATAGATGAGAATCTTATTTCTCCTACTTGGGAAAGTCCCAAGTAATAATATTTAAATTATATTTTTCTTGAACCAACTAAACGTATTTGATAAACCTTCTTCAAGTTTTATAGAACTATTCCAACCTAAACTATTAATTAATGTTGAGTCAAGAAGTTTTCTTGGATTACCATCAGGCTTACTAGAATCAAAGACGATGTCTCCTTCATACCCGATTACTTTTTTAATCAAAAGTCCTAAATCATGTATCGATATTTCTTCGCCGCTACCAACATTAATTAAATCTTCAGTAATTTTATTTTCTATAATATGCAAAATTGCTTTTGCTAAATCATCTACATAAAGGAATTCTCTTAAAGGTTTTCCGCTTCCCCATATACTAAATTCACTTTCTTTTTGTTTCATTGAGGAATACATTCTGTACATCATACCCGGTATTACATGACTATCACTTTCTGAGAAAAAGTCATTTGGACCATACAAGTTAGTAGGCATTAAGTTGGTAATCTTATGCCCATGCTGTGCGCTTATAGATCTTCCAATTTCGATTGCTGAGAGTTTAGCCATTGCATATGGTGAGTTAGTTGGTTCAAGTTTACCATCCATAAAGCTACTTTCTTTAATTGGGTTTTGGGCATTTAAAGGATAAATACAACTGCTTCCAAGGTTTATAAATAGAATGTCTTTATTATCAATAATTGATTCAAGGATATTCATATTTATCTTAAGATTTTCCATTATGAATTCAGTCCGCTTAGTGTTGTTGGCATGTATTCCGCCAACTCTCGCGGCAGCGTTAACTATAATTTTAGGATTTTCATTTACAATCTTTTCTCTAGTATCGTCAAATGAAAATAAATTTGTGTCTTTTCTTGTTGATGGTACAACTTCATACCCATCTTCCTCACTAAGAATTTTAGTAACAGATTTTCCTACTAATCCATTACTACCAAAAACTAATATCTTAATAATGTGAACTCCTAAATCTTCTTCTTTTAAATGTTACTTAGTAAGTATTATATAATTCAAATAATATGAAAAATAATAAATCAGCTTTAGTATTAGGCGCAGGTGGTTTTATTGGTAGCCATATGGTAACAAGATTAAAAAATGAAGGTTATACAGTTATAGGATCGGATTTAAAAAAACCGGAATACTCCCCAACCAATGCAGACGACTTTATACAAGGCGATCTTAGAGATCCTCTCTTTGTCAAATTAATTTTTAGCAAAATTGAAAATAATCATTTAGATTCCATGTGTGAAATTTATCAATTTGCCGCAGACATGGGTGGAGCGGGGTATATTTTTACCGGAACAAATGATGCTGAAATCATGACTAGTTCTGTACAGATAAATATCAATATTCTTCAGAGTCTTGCTGCCTTAAATGAAAAGTACAATAAAAATATAAAGATTTTCTATTCAAGTTCTGCTTGTATATATCCTGAACATAACCAACTAGACCCTAATAATCCAGACTGCAGTGAAGATTCAGCATATCCTGCTAATCCAGATTCCGAGTACGGATGGGAAAAACTATTTTCAGAAAGATTATATCTTACCTTTAATAAAAACTACAGAACACCTGTAAGGGTTGCAAGATACCATAATATATTTGGCCCTGAAGGTACATGGGATGGAGGAAAGGAAAAAGCTCCAGCAGCTATGTGTAGAAAAGTTTCAGAGTTATCAAATGGTGAAGAGATTGAAATTTGGGGAGATGGTCTTCAAACACGCTCTTTTTTATACATAGATGAATGCATTGAAGCAACAAGAAAGCTCATGGAAAGTAATTTTATAGGGCCAATAAATATTGGCTCTGAAGAGATGGTAACTATTAACGAGCTGGTAGATATAACTTGTAAAGTGGCAAATAAAAAATTAGATAAAAGACATAAATTAGATGCTCCGCTTGGAGTGAGAGGAAGGAATTCTAATAATAATTTGATAAGAGAAAAATTAGAATGGGATTATTCTATGACCCTAGAAATGGGTATTGAAAAAACTTATAATTGGATATTCCAACAAAATCCAAATTCAAAATAATTTTATTTGATACCTATTTTAAATCTTCATAATATAATTAGAATTAAAATGTGAGTAACTTACCAACTTTAGTCAATGTCCCTCCTTTTTTAATAAGAGACCTAAAAGAAAAAGACTTAACATTTCTAAAAAAAATCAAGCTTATAATAATTGGAAAATTTTTAGGGGCGGTAGTCAAAACTACAGAAGAACATTTTTTCTGCAAAATTATAAACATATTTTTTAAGAATGATGGAAAAATTATTTATGAAGATAATCAATATATAAAGATAAAGAATAATCATAAGGTCATTCATTATCCCAATAAAAGAATACTTAGGGTTGTCAAGAGTCTAGATTTTCAACTGGATCTGATTATTAATTCTTACTGTTTAGATGATATAAAATTTGAAAATAATGACATAGTTATTGATTGTGGGGCAAATGTGGGCGAGTTAAATTTAGCATTAAATAAAGGAGATGCAGATTTAAAATATTATGCATTTGAACCAGATGAAGAAACATTTGAAAGCTTGAAATTGAATAATCCAAAAAATATCGATACGCTCTTTAAGTTAGGTCTTTCAAATGAAAGTAAGAGAATGAATTTTTTCCTTGATACCGAGGGTGGTAACTCTTCAATTGTTGATTTTGGCTCAAAAAATGTAGTTGAAATCCAAACATCTACCTTAGATTCAATGCAAATTAATAAAAAAATCAAATTATTTAAGGTTGAAGCTGAAGGTTACGAACCAGAAGTTTTAGAGGGTGCAGAATCTACCCTTCGTTTAATTGAATATGTTTCAGTAGATTTTGGTCCAGAACGAGGAGAAGATTCCGAAAATACAGTCATTCAGGTTAACAATATACTCACAAAAGCTGGATTTGAACTAGTAAAGTTTAGTAATTATAGAGTTATAGGGCTTTATAGAAATAAATCAATATGACAATCTTGTCACCAAGTAGCGTTAAAGATAGTATTTTAGAATATTTAGATACATTGAAAAAAGAAAATATATTCGAATATTTTCCGACTAAAAAGGGATTAACCCAGCAAGGCCAAGATATAAACCTTGGATTTAGTTGTTATGCACTAAAATGTTTTCACATTCTCGACAACACAAGTTTGCTAACTGAAGAGAATAAAGAAGCATGGGGAAACTATTTAAATAACTATCAAATAGAGTCTGTACGTTTCCCAAACTACTCATATGTGGATAAAAATTATCTTTTAAGTTATGAAATGATAGATACCACAAGATTACTAAAAGAAAGTTTAAAAAAAACAATTAATTTGCTACAACCGAATAAATTTGAGACACTCCAGCAAAAGTTAGTAAACTCTATTAGAGCTGAAACGAAACAAACTATATCTACACTTTCAGAAATTAGGCAATTACCAAAAAATAAATATTTAGAATTTCCACAAGAAGATTCTGAGATAAAATATTTCCTAAACAAACTAGATTGGAACAAACCTTGGTCATCAGGAGCACAGTTTGCAAATTTATGTGTGTTTGCAAAAACACAGCTTGGTGACTCAGAATATGAAAAAACAAGAGTAATATTATCTGACTTTAGTGCAAATTTAGCTAATTCTGAGACAGGGGCATATTATTTAAATAAAATTCCATCAAATCAGGAGTTAATTAATGGTTCAATGAAAATAATTTCAGGATTGGACTGGATAGACAATCCAATTCATTTTCCTGAAAAGCTTATAGATTTATGTTTAAACATTAGACCTCAGACAGAAGGCTGTGATTTAGTCGATATAATTTATGTTTTATATAAATGCTCACAACAATCAAATTATCGAAAAAAAGATATTGATCACTATTTCAACGAGATACATTCAAAAATATTTTTAAACTTCAACTTCGATGATGGCGGTTTTTCATATTTTACAAAAAAAAGCCAAACACATTATTATGGTGTAAAAATTTCAGAAGGTTTAGATACAGCAGATTTACACGGCACGACACTTCTATTATGGGCGCTATCAATGATTTACACTTTTAAAGAAGATGACAGTATTAAGTTAAGAATAATTAAGCCTTGATAACATGATTAATTATTTATATTGTTTTGATTACAATTATAACATTCAAGCACTTTGCTCTATGTACTCACTATTAGAGCAATCATCAGAAAAGTTAAATATTGATATAATCCATAATGATCCGAGTACATTTAAAAAAATATATTCAATAGTGTTAAAACATCCTTTTCTAAATGAATTAAAAATTCATGAATTTAAAAATTCTGGTATAGACTTTCCAAATGTAACTGGAACCCATATATCTGAAGCAACTTATTATCGCCTTTTCATTGAAGACTATCTTTCTTCAAAAAACAAATATTATGTATATATGGATGCCGATATAATTTGCCATAAAGATCCAACACAAAGTGTTAATGCAAGTTTATTTGATTTAGAAAGTACCAAATATACAATCTCAGTAAAAACTGAACACCGAAAAACAAAAAATAGCGAAGAGATGTTTAAAAGACTATCTTTAGCTGGAAGTACATATTTCAATGCTGGGGTAATGTTAATAAATTATAAAAAGTGGAAAAAAGATAATTTAACAAGCAAATTAACTACAAAAATGAATATTTTAGGTGATACTATTGTATTTTGGGATCAAGATGTACTTAATTCCTATTTTGATGGGGAATATTTAGAATTGAACAACAATCTAAATTACAACCTTCATTTAACAGAAGAAAACTCAAAGAAAAAAATTGTAAAGCAAGCTCTAAACGAGATGATTTTAATTCATTATTCAGGAAGTTTTAAACCATGGACAGTAAGAGGAGCATATAACGTTAACTCAATTTATTACCACAGAATATTTTTTCAAATTTTTAAAAAGAGGTATCATATAATTTCGAAATGGCGTATTGGTTCACTTATACAATTAATAAAAGGATTTTTAAATCTCAATATTTTCTTTATTTCTAAACCTTTTAGTTTTATTAAATACTCATTGATGTCAATTCTCATAAAAGATGAGCAATAGTGAATGCGTTTAAAAAAAAGTTTGCTGAGAATGAAATATTGTCGAGTTACAATATAGCTAGAAATTGCGATAAAGTTTTTGTCGAAGCAGTCACACACGAACAATATGAGATATTAAAAAGCAAAGAATCTTTCATTGTCTCTAAAAATGAGTCACTTATTGTTTATAAAAACACAAAATTAACATTAGAAGAGAATGATGTAATATTTTGTCATAGTTCGTTTATAAACGAACTTTTCTATTTATTAAAAAAGGTTAAAACTTTAAGAAATATAAAGCTAGTAACTAGCCAATCGGATGTGTCTATAACAAAAAAATTATTCTCAAAAAAACCAAAATGTATTTCAGAATGGTACTCCATAAACATAAATTATAAACATCCGAACTTAATTCCAATTCCACTCGGAATTGCAAACGACTATTCACCAAAAAACTTAAGGTATCTGGATTTCTCCAACTTCTTACAAGAATCTAGAGAAGTGGTTAACTTAATCTATTGTAATTTTAATCCGAATACAAACAACAAGGAAAGATTAGGAATTTATAAACTTTTTGAGGGTAATCCCCTTTTTAAATTTGAAAATGCTACTTTGTCTATTAATGATTACATTACAAGGTTATCTGAATTCAAATTTGTATTAGCTCCCTGTGGGAATGGTTTTGATACTCATAGGCTTTGGGAAGCATTTTATCTTGGAGCTATTCCAATTATCCGAAAACATGAAACTTATAGTTACCTCGATGAAAGAAATGTACTGATTGTTGAAGAATACTCAAAAATAAACCAAGACCATCTTGAAAAGTTTTTAGAAGACTACCAACCCATAGATGAAAAATTACTAAAAGTAAGATGGTGGATTGATTCAATTAATAAAAATAAAATCAAACATGGAAATATTGCAATTATTCAGGAAACAAAAATACTCACTATTTATCGTTATTATGAACAGCTATTCTTATTTAAATCTGCAAGCTACTTTAAAAAAGTCAAATATTATATTAAGAAAATAATTAATAAATTAATAAATTAATTTTATTAGTAATTCCTACCTTCAGCATGCTTGCCATCATAATAGAACAAGGGTGTGTCGATGTAGATTAGGTCTGTTAAATTTAACAAAGCCAACCAACAGTCATAGTCTCCCACCCCATTTGGCAGTCCCCTAAATCCGCCAATATTATTAAATAATTCCCTATCAACCATCACGCTCGAAGTAATTATGCAGTTGTGAATCTTTATAAAGTCTAAATTCCAAATTTCCGGATAATGAAAATTTCTGTGGAAGGGGGTACTTTTGTACCTTTTTTTTATTTTTTTGTAAAATTTTTCTTTGTTATAAAGTGGATACTTAATGTCACGATTAAATACTCCTTCACCAAAATAACCCTCTGTAGATGAAAGTTTATGTTTTTTTGATTCAAGAGATTCAACCTGTATCGATAACTTACTTGGAAGCCAAATATCATCATCATCTAAAAATGCTAGATACTTTCCTTGGGAAATTCTAGCCCCTTCATTTCTCACTGCGTCAGTAGGGAACCCATGTTTATGTTTTAAACCAATTCCTAAATCTATTTTCTTTACTTTTTTTGGAAGGTCATATTCATAATATTCTTTTTGCTGAGATGCATCATTTACAATTATTATTTCAAAATTTTTATAATCTTGTGAAAGAACACTTTCTACGGCATTCATTAAATAATCAAACCTGTCAAATGAAGGAATAATTATGCTTACTAAAGGAGAAGACATAATAAAATTATAACAACTAAAAGCTAATTGAAATTATAAAAAATTTTATATTAAATAAAATTATCATTAATAATGTCGTAAACTTTTTTAATATTTCTAAACTTATTGGTCACTTCAATATTATTAATCCCAATAGTATTTAAATATTGCTTATCTTCCTCATTCTCGACTAAAAATATTCTAATATATTTTTTGCTATCATTGAGCACCTCTTCATTTATTGAACTATCTTTTTTTGAATATGAAGCAATTACTTTTACTTTTTTCATATACTTATCTGGAAAATCTCCAATTGAACTAAAGTCGATTAACCATACTATGTCTGCATTAATTAACGTATTAGTTGAAAAATCACTATATGTCTCATACCAATTTTCTCGTAAGGCTAATTTATGATCATCATGTACAGGAGATACATAAATCTTATCCGGATCTTGGTGTACAATTATTCCAAAAATTTTGTGTGTCGAAGGAATCTTATGGACTATATTTTGCTTGTAACATATCAGGGTTAATAGAGCCTGATCTTGTCTGTGGTTTGACCTACTACTTCCTTTTGGAGCTATAAGTTTTTCTATTTGAGCTTTTTCAAACCATTCATTAAGAATATTCAGCGATTTTTTGTTTTTAGAATTAAAGCCCACCATGCCACTAGCTAAATTTCTCTTATTAATAAGTTTTAGGTTGAAATTCATATTTTTAAGCACATCACTGTGTGTCCAGTCACTAATTTTACCTGGGCTGTAGCAAGCATATAAACCAATAGATGTCAGGATAATTTTTATAAGTGTGAGTCTTTTTGTTAAGACATCTCCTGCATCAAGCCACAGAACAGATCCTCCATAATTATCTATAGTTTCTTTTATGACTACAGGTTTCCATGCATATGATCCCAATTTATTATCTGGTTTACTTCTTTGGGAAATAAACACTGGGTATTTAGCGAATTGAAAATCAATTAATTCAACATTTACAAAGTTTTTCTTAAAATCTTTTTTTTGGATTTCACTTAGACCGAGGTCGTATACAACTACTCTCGAACTACCTTCAAACTCAACCAGAGATTGTAAAAGATTTGTAAGGCTTTTATAGTGTGTAAAGTCTGAACCGGTAACAATTGTTAGTTCTGTAGAGTAAAGCTTGCTTTTTGTCAGTAAATTTCTAAGACTATGCTTACAAATTTTTAAAACATCGGAAAAGACGTCAGTCCAGTTAATAACATGAATTTTAAATCTATTGATTCTATGGTTATACATTATTAATTCTTATCCAATTGTCTTTTATGAAGTCTTTATCTTCCTCACCCCTAAACCACGGATCTGCAACAATAATTTTTGTATCTAGTTCTTCTTTTAAGAAAGCTGCCATTAGGGAGAAAGTACTGTTGCCAACAATAAAATGTTGGTTAAGTAGCATTTTATAAAAATCATCCAAAATATCACTAGAAGAGTAGATTTGACTCGCATCGGCGAATATTTTATTACCTTTTACCCAATTTAAATCATCGGTAAACACTGAATAATGAAAGTTAGGTACTTCTTCTTGCATAACGGAAAGTGCATTTGTGTAAAAACTATTATGCAGTTCTTGATTCAGGGGAACATAATCTCTTCTTCTGACATGAAGGGCGACAGATCCATCTTTAATATGAGTATTTAAACCTTCGTTTAGTTTTTCATTGTTACCTAGTGATGTTTTTAAAAAACTTTTACTACTGTGAAGATATTTTCCACTTTGCCAATAGCCATTAAAAAGATTAATCTTACGAATATTTTCTAATTCAAAACTACTTTCACTAAAAGTGGAAGTTAGCTTTTTAATTAACGGTAGTTTTGAAATGGCGATTAATTTTTTTTGATAATTGTTTACTGATTCAAAATCAAAATAATCTAGTGGTAACAAAAGTGATCTCTGAGTAATAACTGGATTCTTTTCAGATAAAACTTTTTCTAAGACACTTGTATCAATAGTGACGTTTAATCCATTCTCTCTTAGGTAGTTTGCAAAGCAAAGTTGAAATAATTGATTACCAAAACCACCAAGGATTGTTACTACACCATATGTTTTTTTTGCTTTCATTCCTAATTAAATTTTAGTTAATTAGGAGAAAGAACTGTTGAATTAATATAATTGTTACTTAAGCAACAAAAGAAGTTATCCAATGAACTATATTTACGTTTACATGGGAAATGTACCTGAGTACGTTAAATATAGCATAAATTCTGTCCTTTCAGTTGACACAGATGCCTCCGTGTATTTTTGTACTGATCAAAATATAACATTCAGGGGATGCACTATGATTGATATAAGGGAATTTGAGACTGATGAAATTAATTATATAAAAAATAATAATTTTTATAAATATACACATTATGAAAAAAATCCACTTTGGATAAGTTCATTATTAAGAATATTCTACTTAGATAAAATTACAGAGAAATATGGTCTTGAATCATTTATACACTTTGATTCCGATATTATTGTTTACCATCCATATAGTGAGATAAAGCATTTGTTCCAAAAAGATAAAATTAGTATTACTCAACATACTGAGAATCAACTAATATTTGGATACTGTTTTGTTGAAAATCTTAAAACGTATAAATTACTTGTAGAAGAAGTTTTCAACATTATTACAAACATTGATCATTATATAAAAAAGAATTTCAACAATCCGTTAAATGAAATGGATATATTGGGCGAAGTGTATAAATCTAATAACTATATTTTTAACTTACTTCCAATCCTGCCTTATTCAGGTGAGGGGTATGTCTTTGATCCAGCTTCGTATGGACAGTATTTTGGGGGTTCACATCAAAAACCTAGAAAAATTTTATCTCCTAGACTTAAAGAAGAACATCATATTGTTGGAAGAGAAATTTTAGCAAAAAGAATTAAACCAAAATTAATAAAAAGTCAGCCAAAGGTCATAAATAATAAAGATTATTCCAAAATCGTCAATTTACACATACATTCAAAAGAATTACATAAATACCTACCGCCAAGTTATAAAGATTACATTAAATAATTTAGGAGTAAAGATTATACATTTTAGAAGTTTTGCAACCGATATAGAATACCAAGAACTATCTTATGATGTTCTAAAAGCTCTAAAGAAACTCTATAAAAACTCATCAATAAAGATATGGAATAAAGATGATTTATCGGATGTGATTGTTGATTACGCTGAAAATTATAAACATGGATATGGTTACTTTATCTGGAAGCCATATTTGCTAAACAAAGAAATTAGAAAAATTGAAAAAGGAGATATATTATTTTATGTAGATGGAAGATCTGGTTTATCTAGAAAAAAAATATATCAAATTAGAAATCAGATTTTTAAGATATCGTGGGTTAATAAGTTTTTAAAAGATACACAAAAAGATATTTTAGTATGGAGTATGGATCATAATATTGAAAAATCTTGGACCACAGGAGATATTATGGATATTTTTAATGTAAGTTTTGATTCAGACTTAGCGAAATCTGGACAATATTCTGCTACTTTCTTTGCGATTAGAGTGAATGAGGATACTGTCAAATTCATCGAAAAATGGTTTCAAACTATGAATAAATATATTGATTTTTCAAGAGATGAAGTAAGTATAAAGCCCAATCATAAAACTTTTAGTGAAAATAGGTATGATCAGAGTTTTTTTTCTATGACTTTGAAAACTTACAAAAATAATTTAAGCATCCAAAAAGTTAGCAATCACGATATCTTTGATAACCAGACCTTAATCCCACACATGAAGAAGCATCCAAAATAATGTATATAGTGGACATAATGGGTGGTTTTGGAAACCAGCTATTTCAAATTTGTTTTGCCCTTTATTTAAAGAAACAGGGAAAAACTCCCTATCTATATATTTTCAATAAACATGAGTACAGTGATCACAATTTCTACATGATTAATGATGAAGACTTTAACCTAATACCCATTAACCCAACTATCGAGAACATTATCCAAAAATTAAAAAAAATAGACATTATTGATAGGAACATTTTCACGATAGTTAGCCAAGAGTCTATTGAGCATATAAAAAAAATGGAGATTAAAAATAAGAAATTCGTAACTAGTTTTAATGGATTTTGGCAAGATAAATTTTTTGTAGATGAAATCTTTAATGAATTTAAATCTGGTTTATTAAAAACAAAAATCTTTTATGAGGCAATTAATAAAGAGCCAGTTAAAGGTTCAACAATGTTGCACATTAGAAGAGGAGATCACCAGGCATACTTGCCATTATCTTATTATGAAGACGCAATATTAAAAGCGAGCTACATTGATAATTTTAGCTTTGATATATATACAGATGATCCCAATTGGGTGAAGGATCAAAATGAATTTAAAAAAGCTAAAAATATTTATGGACCATCAGATAAAGATGATATTAAATCTGATACATTAAAGACTTTTGCAAAAATGTTAAATTATGAAAATTTTATTATTAGTAATAGTACTTATAGTTGGTGGGCTGCAAAAATATCAGAAAAAAAACACTCCAAGATATATTATCCTTACCCTCACTGGCCAGGTTTACAGCCCGATATTTATTACGATAATTGGATAAAAATAAATCGTTAATACAAAATTTTTTCTTTAATAGTTTCTTTCCAATACTCAAGTAACATAAATTTGATTGAATTTTGTTTTATTAGTTCAGTGTAGACTTCATCAAGTTTTTCAGGATCATATGTTACTAATTCACTCCAACTGTTCAGGTAAATTGCTGGTATACCCAGATTTTCCATATTTCTAGTAAAAGGTGTTCTAACAACTATGGGAAAAGTGCCAACCATTAAGGATTCCCAGAATCTATGGGTGTCACTTCCGTTTCCTTTTGGAGAAATATTAAATTTATACTCTGACATTTTCTGGATATATTCTTTATGATTTTGATAGTTTTTAATATCAACAAGCTTAAGTTGCTCAACAGTAGATAATACCTCAACTCTTTCAGGATTGGTATTTTTGTTAAAAGAACACAATATAAAACGAGTTTTTTCATTTTGTTGGTAGTCAATGAAGTGTGAAAGTAATCCGTTATTTAGATATCTTTTATTTTCAAGACCAATAGGTAATGCAGAAAAATTTTCATCACTTAAAAAGTCTAAGTTCTGAGCAAACCAATGGATTATCAAGTCATCTTTATATTTTTTATATTCGCTTGTAAAAATAAGGTCAGAGTTATGAGTTAGTAATATGTACGGCTCTTGGATTTTTGGATGGAAATAATTAAAAAATAATTCAATAAGGTCTGATTTCAAAAATACTATATGATTTTTTTTTACTTTTGATGGGTCAAAACCTTGAGTCTCATCAAAAATATGATTTGAGTGTTTTCTAAAAGTATCACCTGATATAAAAGGCTCACTAGCTGGTCTATATAAATTTGGATATACATGTAAGTTGTAGTGCGTAGCTTTTCTTCGCAGTTGTCTAATTCTGTATTTAAAAATGTTGACTAGTCTAATTATTATTTTCTTTGGAACAATGGTAATACTATTCAGTTTATTTATTTTGTTAGATTTCATGAATAGTTTTATCTTTTATTAAAAATTTATGGTCTACTTGAGAAAATTGTTCAGGTTTATGAGTCACATTAACCACAGTTCCTTTGAACTTATTTATCTCTTGATTAAAGTAAAAAATACTATTTTTATCGAGATTTGCTGTAGCTTCATCTAAAAATAGTATTTTAGGATTATTTAAAATAGCTCTTATGTATGAAATTTTTTGCATTTGGCCAGAAGATAATGTTTTTGATGAAATTATTTCATCAAGAACACCAGTATTATTACTAAATACTTTAAAATCTTCAAGTTTTTGCAGAATTATGTCATCTTCAATTTTGTTTTCAAGTCCATAGTGAATATTATTCCTCAATGTATCTTCAAATAATAGAGGTATGGGTCCTACATATCCAAAAACTTTTTCAAACTGTTTTACCTCACCGCTATCTGCCTTATATATACCAGCCAGGATTCCAATGAGGGTACTTTTTCCTGAGCCATTATCTCCTTGAATAACCGAATGTTTATTTTTCAATACTTTAAGGTTTAAGCCTTCAAAAATTAATTCTTCACCTTCTTCATATTTATAGTTAACATTTATTGCTTCAAATGCTAGATTACTTTTATTAGTGTTTTCAATAAAAATTGTAGTCCCAGTTTTAGATGTAGTTTGTGAATTCATGCCCTTTGTATATGACTTGAGATAAACCTCTTGACTAAGAAGCTCCCCGTATAACCCTGTCATTTGGGAAATGAACTGCACGGCTCTAATTAATATAAATATCGCCTCTAAAGTAATTTTGATATTAAAAAATGGTTGTATCAACAGAATACTAATTAGAAAAGTTGTAGTTGAGTTAATTAAATTGTAGCTTGCAAAAAATAATTTTGAATTAGTCCAATTGATGCGAGAGGATTCATCAATTGACTCTGAGAATCTATTTATCTCATCATTTTCTTTATTCAATAATTTTATGAGGTAGTAGTTTGAAAGTATCCGTTCATAAATTTTGTCTACTTGATAAATAATTTTTGCATTTAAAACAGAATTTGCTTTAAACGTCTTTAAAACATATGCAATTGGTTTTAAGAGAAGTAATCCTATGAAACTAATTGTGAGGGATAAATTAGGATTTAATATAACAAGAGTTGTCCCAAAAGTAACTAATTGAATACTTAGATTAAGCATTGTCATAATAGTTCTGTAGGTTGCAACGATGCTGTTACTCTCTGAAGAAACCTTATAAAGAATATATGCAAATGAAAGGTTCTCTTTATGAAATAAATTTTTAGTTGCATCTTTTCTTAAAACAGCAAGAAGATCTATAAACATTTTTTCTTTGTTCCAGTGGTTAAGAAAATTTAAAAAAAGTCTAAATAGGACAATCAATGGAAGAATCGTAGTAAAAGAAGTTAATTCTATAAACTCCAAAAATTGGTTATCCGGTAGTTCATTGGTCAGAATATAAGATATTACTATTACAATAAAGATTTCTAAAAAAGCATTAAAGTTTGATAAAAGTAAAGAAAAAATAATTCTTACTTTTTTTCTTTTAAAGCTCAAACTCGACGATATTCTTTTCAGCGCTCTTAAATCATTAATTATTTTTTTATAATTCATTTCCTACAACTAGCTTAATTTATTATTTATTGTTTATTGACGATTTTTTAATGACTTATACAATTTACGTAAAAAAGGAAACTTTTTTAATACTTTTATTAATCCGTCCCTTAATTTATAAATAAGTGATTTACTTTTGTATTTTATGAACTCAATATTTAAAAACCTTAATATTTTATATATTATAAATAAGAAAACATCAACAATAAATATTAATGGCCGAAAGAGTATTTTATCCTTTATTTTTCTTCTTATATGGATTGATAATAGTGTCACTACCTCTAGATATCGAGGATAAAGATTTGGAGAAAGCTTAAATCTAAAATGATAATTTTCAAAATCTATATTTTTTAAAAAAGGGTATCCATCATAAAAATCCTGCCGAAACCCTTTTGTGATTGGTACTCCTAATTCATTTACTAAAAGCTTACTTATTGCCACATCATCATTTAATGCAAAGTCATACTTATCTTTATTTTGAATTAATTTTTCAACTACATCTCTGGAGTAGAAACAACCTGCTCCTGATACAAAAGTTATTTTTTTATTTTCTGAAGTCTCATATGGCGGATAAAAATCAATAGGTCCTGAGTATAAATTCTTTGTTTTTTGTTTATCTAGGAACTGTATTAACTTATCTATGTTCAAATAAGTTGTTGTGGTGCACCTGAAAATAATATCAAAATCTTTATTTTTTACTATCCAATCAAAAGCTTTCAACCCTTTTTCATTTACTTTTTCTGCAGATGATGGCACATTAAGTTTTAAAACATTATTGTTAAAACTAACTTTGCTTTCACCGCCTTGGTAGTAGACAATATCAACTCTTTTATCTTTACCCCAAGTTTTTTTAATAAAAGGGATAATTAAATTGGATGGATATGCATTAGAGTTTGCAACCAGTATCAAGATTTTCAAAATTTATCTTTTCAGGTTTAAATAACACGGTTGATCATTATATAGAATTTCGGACAGATCTAAATCTTTAGACATTTCTGGTTTATATATCTTTAGATTTGTAAAACTAGAAAGAATTTGTTCATCATCCGTAGCATAATGTGAAAAACCCAATGCCCCATAGTCTTCGTCTCTTCCACTGCCAACGATTTTTACTGGAATATTTTCTTCATTAACTAAGTTTCTAATGAACTCTAAAGGTCTATAAAGAATGAATGGCGTTATTGAATAAGCAATCGGTATTTTCCCTTCCATTGCTAAGCCAGTTGCCATACCAATAATTAGCTGTTCTGCAGCACCAGGATTTATATATCTTTCGGGATAGGCTTCTTTTATTTTGTCAAAAACTCCGTACCCGACATCTCCAACTATTGCATATATCTTATCATCTTGAGCCATTGCATTAAAAAGTTGATCTGTAAAGGCATTTCTCATAATGACTTGACTGCTTTCAAGTATTGGTCTTCAGTCATGTTTACATAATGTGCAGAAAGCCCACTTAGCCCATATTTTTCTACTGTAGTATTTACAAAATTTATTCTTGGATAAAAAGCCTTTAAGCGCTTTTCTAAGTATAAAAGATCTACAGAGTCATAGGCTGCCCATCCGTTTGCGTTAACATATATATGAATATTTTCTAATTTATGCTCATTAATAAATCTTAAAGACTCCCAAACCGCACCTTCGGAGCATTCTCCATCTGAAATCATACAATAGACCTCTCTATCTTTATCGGCAAGGGCTCGACCAACGGCTACGGTAATTCCCATACCAAGACTTCCAGTAGAGCAATGAACTTTTTTTAACTCATTTCTTTTTGGATGTTCACCCATTTCTTTAAGAAGCATTTCAGCATTCAATCCAAAATGTTTTTCTAATACAACATATAATGCAACAGCAGCGTGTCCGTTAGAAAGTATAAAAATATCATCATCATCCATTTGTTTGTAGATATCATCAATAGTTTCAATACATGAAAAATAACTTCCTAGATGATGCAATTGGTTTTCATACGAAATATCTAATAGCCTTTTTATTATATTTTTGTCACTCATTTAATTTTACTTTCAATAAATTCATTTATTGATTGAATCATGTAGTTAATCATCTCTGTTGATAGTCCAGGAAAGACACCTAGCCAAAAAGTACTGAGTGCAACTGTGTTAGAGTTACTCAAGTTTCCTATCTCTCTATGTTCAAGATTTTCATAGGCTGGTTGCCAAAGAAGATTTCCACCAAATAGAAATCTTGAATTTATTTTCCTATCATCCAAAAAATTAATTAATTCTGGCCTTGAAAATGGAGCATCCTGTTTTATAGTTATAGCAAAACCAAACCAACTTGGGTCTGATCGAGGATCTTTAATTGGTAATATCAAGAATTCTTCAAGATGTTTAAGACCTTCATATAGTTGTCGCCAGTTATTTTTCCTTTTTTCTATAAAGGTATCTAATTTATCAAGCTGAGACACTCCAACGGATGCCTGTAGGTCTGTCAGTTTTAAGTTATACCCAATATGAGAATATATATATTTATGATCATATCCATAAGGAAGTCCGCCAAGTTGCCAGTCATAGCGTCTATTGCAAGTATCAGATTCTCCAGGAGCACACCAACAATCACGACCCCAGTCTCTAAATGATTCTAGAACTTTATTTACAACACCATTATTTGAGACAACTGCCCCACCTTCCCCCATAGTTATGTGATGAGCGGGATAAAAACTATAAGTGCCCATGTCACCAAAAGTACCAGTGTATTTTCCATCATATTTTGAACCTAGTGCATCACATGAGTCTTCAATTAGAAATAAATTATTTTCTTTACAAAAATCCATTATTTTTTCTAGATTGAAAGGATTTCCCAACGTGTGGGCAATCATTATTGCTTTAGTTTTTGGACTTAGAGCCTCTTCCAAATCTTCGACCTTTATATTATATGAGCCAAGTTCACAATCGAGATAAACAGGAATACATCCATTTTGAATTATAGGATTTACAGTAGTAGGGAACCCTGAAGCTACCGTGATCACCTCATCTCCTTTTTGAAGAGCTCTCTCTTTTAATTTATGAGAAGTAAGTGCAGAAAAAGCAATTAGATTTGCGGAAGAACCTGAATTTACAGGAACAGTATGTCTAATATCTAAAAAGTTAGAGAATTTCTTTTCAAATAAATCAGTAAATCTACCTTCCGTCAGCCAGAAATCCAGTGAAGAGTCTATTAATGATTCAATATCTCTATGGTCAAATGATCTACCACTAACTGGTACTTGTGATTTTCCTGGAATGAATTCATCGATAGGGAATTCTTCCTCATAATGCTTTTTCACTAAATCTAGAATTTTTTTTCTTGTAGACATTAAATTCAATAATACTAGGTTTATAAAGTAGCTCCTATTATTAAAACTTTTAGATAACAAATCTTTAACTGATACTATTATTTATGTAAATAGAGGAAATTGATATGAAAACTATAATTTTAGCTGGTGGTTTAGGCAGTAGAATGCGTGAAGAAACAGAGTATAAACCAAAACCAATGGTTGAAATCGGAGAAAGACCAATACTGTGGCATATTATTAAAAATTATAATTCGTATAATTTTAATGAGTTCATTGTTTGTATGGGTTATAAAAAAGAATCCATAATAGAGTATTTTTTAAATTTCAATTCTTTAAATAATGATCTAAAAGTAAATCTTGGAGAAAAAAATAAAGTTGAGCTTCTTGGGTTTAACAATGATCTTCAAAATACAGACATTATATTATCTGACACAGGGTTAAATTCAAACACCGGTGAAAGAATTAGAAGAATTAAAAAATATATTCCAGAAGGCGAAAGCTTTATGTTGACATATGGTGATGGGCTAAGTGATGTAAATATAAAAGAATTACTAAAGTTTCATCATTCTCACTCAGGTATAGCAACTTTTACTGCAACTTATCCACAATCCAGATTCGGAGTTATCAAAACGGATGAAAATAACTTAGTAACATCTTTTGACGAAAAAGGACAAATAGAAAACAGAATAAACTGTGGATTTATGGTCTTGGATTATTCTGTTTTTGATTACATAGAGGAAGGTGATAATTTCGAACAACAGTCACTTAAGAAAATAGCTGATGATCATAAGTTATTTGCATTTAATCATGATGGATACTTTCAACCAATGGACACTTATCGAGAATATAAATATTTAAATTCTCTTTGGGAAAATGAAAAAGCACCATGGAAAGTATGGAATGACTAAAGAGTCATTTTTTGAAGATAAAAATATATTAGTCACAGGTGCATCGGGACTTTTAGGCAGCTGGTTAGTTGAGGAATTACTTAAACAAAATGCTAAAGTGACGGGTATTTCTTTAGATAACACAAAAAATGCTTTGATGGAAAGCAAAAATATACTGAATAAAATTGAAAATAATTATATAGATATTTCAAAATATGAGGAGTTAGAAGCTGTTGTCACTAACAAGAAATACAGCATAATATTTCATCTAGCAGCTCAGACACAAGTTACAGATGCCCTGAAATATCCTATATCTACTCTTAAGTCCAATATAGAGGGTACCTGGAATTTACTTGAGATATGTAGACTAAATAATTTACCAATAGTTTCTGCATCCTCAGATAAGGCTTACGGTGAAAGTAGTAACTTACCTTATTTAGAAACACACCCTCTAAATGGGGAATATCCCTATGAAGTTTCAAAATCAGCAAGCGATTTAATATCTACTATGTATAAAAAAACTTATGATGTTGATGTAGTGACTTTACGTTGTGGAAATATTTATGGTGGAGGAGACCTCAATTGGGATAGGCTAATACCAGGTATGATCCAATGTTTTTTAATGGACAAGCCACCTATTTTGAGAACAAAGGGAGACTTTATAAGAGAGTGGGTATATGTAAAAGATGTTGCTAATGCATATATTAAGACGGCCATATCTTTGCTAGAAAGAAAAAATAATTTTAATGCATATAATTTTTCTTCAGGCGACTCCAAAACGGTTATGGAAATATATGAGAAAATTTCTAAAGCAGTTGTAGGAAAAATAATAAAACCTAAAATTGAATTAGATTCAGACTTCGAAATAAAAAACCAAGAACTAGATTCCGAAAGAATTAAATTAGATTTAGGTATCCAAAGTGAATTTAGTTTCGATGAGTCAATTAGTGAGACAATTGATTGGTACAAATCATATTTTAAAATCGTTGATATTGATTAAAAATAAAAAGAGATATACGTGATAAATATCAAAGTTACGCTACCTGGATACAATATAAAATCGTCAATATCCCAATTTACAGGCAATGAAGAAAATATTTTGGACGGATGTAAATTCTGGATTAATAAAAATGTTGATTCTCCAGATGTTTGGTTTGTTTTTGAAAATATTATTGATAATTATGAAAGTTGTAACATTAATCCGGAAAATGTTATTTTTTTATCTGCAGAAACTTCATACAACAATGAACACTTTTTAAAAGAACCTAGAATAAAATTTCTTAATCAGTTTGGGCAAATACACACAAGTTATGAAACAATAAATAACTCCATAAAGAGTATCCCTTTTTTGCCATGGATGATTAATTCAAATCATGGTGATTCCATTTATGCGCCTTCGCAAAGAGATATAAATTACTTTTCTGAGGTAAGAAATTATGAAAAAACAAAAAAGATAAGTGTTATATGCTCGAATAAAGACTTTACTAATGGACATAATAAGAGATTACAATTTGTGTACGCTCTTAAAGAACATTTCGGAGACTCTCTTGACTGGTTTGGTAATGGGATAAATCCATTAAAGGAAAAGTGGGATGGAATAGCACCATATGAATATCATATTTCTCTTGAAAATAAGCATAAAGATTTTGTAGTTTCTGAAAAATTATTCGATTCATTTTTAGGCTTCAGTTTCCCTTTTTACTATGGTGCACCTAATGTATCTGATTTTTTTCCAAAAGAATCTTTTGAAAATATAGACATCGAAGATGTTGACAAAAGTATTGAGATAATTGAATCGGCAATTAATAATAATTATTATGAAAAAAATATTGCTTTCATTGAGGAAAGTAAAAATTTAGTTATACGTGATTACAACTTATTTTATCGGTTAGCCGTGATTGCTAAATCAATGCCTCAAGAAAATAATACGTCTTTTAAACAGTATAAAATAATAAATCTAAAGATTTTTGAAAATAGCTATCAAACTAAGCAAGCTTATTTAAAAAAAATGTACAATATTTTAAGGAAGATCAAAAATCTCTTAATAAGGAAATAATTGACTCACTTATATAGTCAATTTCGTTTGTACTTAAATTGACACCGCTGGGTAGATTAACTCCATTCTCTCCAATTATTTTCGAATTTATATTTTCATCATGACGTTCTCCCCATATTGGATACTGACTAATAGATGGAAATACAGGTCGTGTATCTATATTCATACTTTTTAAATCTTTCATAAAAGTATTTCTATCTAACCCCATTTCTTGCTTAAGTAAAATACTTGTCATCCAATATATGCTCTCTGTATTTTCTCCAGATGTATTTAATTTAATTCCAGATACTTCAGCAAGATTTTCTTTATAGCGTTTATAATTTCTTCTTTTAGCTTCAATCAACACTTCAATATTTTCTAGTTGCCCAACCCCAAAAGCAGCTTGTAGATTGGACATTTTATGCTTGTACCCCAATTCGTCTATCCAAAAAGTTCCTGGAACTCTGCCATGATCCCAAAGTTTTTTAAATTTATTAAATAATTCATCATTGTCAGTAACTACCATACCGCCTTCTCCAGTGACTAGAAGCTTTGCTCCCTGAAAGCTAAAGCAGCCAAAATCTCCAAAAGAACCAACCTTTTTATTATCATATGTCGCTCCGATAGCAGGAGCCGCATCTTCTATGACTTTGAGATTATTATTTACTGCGAAAGTCATCAACTCTGCCATATTTACAGGATTTCCATAAAGATGCACTGGCATAATAGCTTTAGTATTCTCCGTAAGTAAACTTTCCAAATTATTTGTATCTATACACCAAGTATCTATGTCAACATCGGCAAACACAGGTTTTGCTCCCACATATTTAATTGCACTAGCTGTCGCAACCCATGTCAACTCTGGCACTATTACTTCGTCTCCTTCACCTATTCCACATGCGAGAAGTGATAAGTGTAGTGCGCCCGTACATGAAGAAGTTGCTATAGCATGCTTACTCCCAACAAAATTAGAAAATTCCGATTCAAATTTATCAAGATATTTAGACCATTCTTTATTCCAACCGTTTTTCACTGCGTCAATACAAAAAATATTCTCATAGTGGGAAACCAAGGGACCGGCTGTAAGAATTAATTCAGTTGGTTTTAAAAATTCTGTTTCTTTAAATGTAAAGTCGTATTCAATATTTTCCACCAACAGTATATTTCTACACCACTTTACTAAGACCTCTATAATTTTTTGGAATCTTACAGGCGTAATATTCTTTTCAAAACCATCAGTAGTGAATACAATTTTTTTATCATCAGATATTAACTTTAGTAAAATCTCACCATCGACTTCGGAATCAGAGTTAATTAATAAAAATATCATAGTTAATTCATTATTAAAATAATCTATTTCATTTTTACCTTTAAGATAATTTGACTTCGACAAAGGAGTAAGGTATTCATTCTTAAAATCTGGAATCTCTAATGAACATGCATAAAGTTCAACTAAATTATCTATAGACTTGAGGAAATTAAAATTTTTAATTGTATTTTGGTTAAAGTCAAAAATCATACATATTTATTTTATATGATTTTGGATGAATTGTTTAAAGTTAATTTATTACAATTTAATAATTTATAAGCTTAAATCCTACTGCAACAAATTGATATAATGTTTTTTAAATGGTAAATCAAACAATATTTGTATGCGGTTCATATGATTTAATTACTTTAATAGGTGATTCAATTCTTAAGACTTCATATAATGTAATTTTTCTTTCATGCGATAAGCCAAAAAAAATAACTTTTAAAAAAAAGAAGATTACCTATGTTGAAAATCAAAAAAAATGTGAAGAAATTATTTTATTAAAATCAAGAAGTAGTGATGACTTTTTAATATCAAGTTATTGGCCATGGAAATTTACTGAGACAATTGTTAGCAAATTCAAACAAAATTCTGTCAATTTCCACCCTTCACCGTTACCCATGGATCGCGGTTGGTTTCCGCATGTACATCAAATAAGAAATAACGAGATTTCTGGAGTAACTCTTCATGTAATAGATGAAAAATTAGATAAAGGTAAAATTTGGGCACAAGAGCGATTTAAATTGCCCTATCCATTAACTTCAGGAGAAGCTCATAATATTTTAAAAAAAGAAATTGTTTCCCTTTTTAATAAAAACTGGAAAAATATTTATACCTCAAAACTCAAACCATTTGCACAAAAAAAGGGCGGAAATTTTCATTCAAAATTCGCACTTGATACCCCTGAAGCAATAAGCATTAAAAAAGGATCGAGCGAAGATATTTTGCTCAGGAAGATAGCCAGTCGAAATTTTAAGTCGAAATCATTTATTAAGATTAAAATTGATAAAAATACTGAAAAGTATATCCACTTACAATTTTCAGACAAAGGTGATCTCAGTAACCCCGAATAGATAGAGGATAAGTATGTCAGAATTTTGGAAAGAGAGTATTGATGGTGGTTATTATGATAAAGTATTAACCCTTGGGTTAAGTAAAAATAAAGGAATCCAAGCTAATTGGCACAATCTAACTTTTTTAAAAGTTAAGAACTATCTCGACTCGAACAAAAAACATCTTGATTATGCTTGTGGCTCGGGTACTTTAATAGGTTTATATTCAGAAGCAGAGTCAATAGGTTTTGATATTTCAGAAAGACAAATACACTATGCAAATAAAAAGTATAACCAAAAAGCTAACTTTTATTTAATCAGTGAACTTAATTTTGAAAAAAATTTAAATAAATATGATGTAATAACAGTCCTTGGACTTTTAGAATTTTTAGATAATAGAGGAAATATAGAAATTATTAATAACCTTCATACATTATTGAAGCCAAATGGAAAATTAATTTTAACAACCCCAAACTTCACATCCACTATGTACCTACTAGAAAAATTGATAAACATATTCGGTGGTGTTAGCTACCAAAGTCAGCATATAAATAAGTTAAATAAATCAAAACTATCATTATTACTAAATCAAACAAACTTTAATAAAATTAAAGTTCAAAAGATTATAAACTTCCCTGTCTTTCTTTCATTTATAAATATTAAATTAGCAGTAAAGTTTAATTCTCTTGTTGAAAAAATTTCAAACAATAAAGTTGGATATTTATTACTTGCTGAACTAACAAAATAATCCTGAAATAAAAATATTTATCTTTATAACAACTGACACCATTAATATTCACTTGTGAGTAAAAACTTAATAAATTTATCAATAATTCTTCCTACAATAAATGAGTCTGAAAACCTGAAAAAACTTATACCTGAAATAGTTACTGAATTATCCACCAGCAATATTAATAATTATGAAATATTAGTTCTAGATGATGGCTCAACAGATGACACAGTATCTTTTATTGAGCAATTTAATAAAACCAACAGTAATGTAATTATAAAAAATAGGATAAGTGAACCATCTCTACCAATGGCTATATTTGATGGCATAGACCAGTCTAAGTACGATCATGTAATGTGGTTAGATGCTGATGGCTCCATGCCAGCCAAAACAATAAGAGAAATGGTCAACAAACAGGCGGAACTGTTTGATACAGTAATTATTGGTTCAAGATTTGTAGAAGGTGGGGGGTACAAAGGTATTCAGCAAATAGGAAAAACATCATTTTTATCTGCGATAAAAAATGTAAGAAATTCTAATGACTCCGTTTTTGGGATGATTGCCTCAACACTTTTTAATAAACTTCTAATTCTTATTTTATCTAGTGACATTAAGGACTTAACCAGTGGTTTTATAATCGGTAAGAAGGAATATTTCAAAAGGGATATTTTCACAAAATCATCATATGGAGAATATTTTGTCTATTTAGTTACACACCTTCTTGAAGAAAAAGTTCAAATTATTGAATTAGGGTATATTTGTGAAACAAGAATTCATGGTGAATCTAAAACTGCAAGTAGCCTAAAGCAGCTTGTCAATAGGGGAATCCCCTACATAAATGCTGCTATTATATGCAGAAGGAAAAAATGAATATAAATGATAACTTAGGAAATTTACTAGCAACAGTAATTCGACTTGAAGACATCTCTGAAGGTAAAAATTTTATAACGGATAACGCATCTGAATTTCAACTAGCATCCTTTAATCTAGAAAAAGATACAGTAATTGAAAACCATTATCACCCAGAACAAAAAAGACTAGTGTACAGAACAAGTGAAGTTCTAGTGGTAATAGATGGTGAAATGGAAGTACAAATCTATGATAATAATTTAGATCATGTTACAAATATTCTCCTCAAAAGTGGTGACACAATAGCTTTAATCGACGGAGGACATGGAATAACTTTCAATACCAATACAAAGTTTGTCGAAGTTAAACAGGGTCCATATGATGAGTCAACGGATAAAAAAAGATTTTAAATTTGATACGTGTATTTGAACCCCAGGTCACCACAAAAGATAAAATTTCAGTATTAAAGAGTCTTTTTCAAAAAAATATTTCTGGAACCAGCCCTATTGTGAAAGAATTTGAAGAAATGACTGCTAATAAGTTCAATCGCAAGTATTCAGTTTCAGTTTCAAACGGAAGTGTGGCTTTAGATATCGCACTACAAAGTCTTAATCTAAAAGAGGGTGAAGAGGTTATCTTGCCATCGCACACTATAATTTCTTGCCTTTCAGCTGTGGTTAGAACTAAGGCCACACCCATTTTTTGTGATGTAGATGATCAAACATGGAACATGACTTTAAGTGAAGTAAAAAAACATGTCACGAAAAATACAAAAGCTATTTTGATGGTTCATATTTTTGGACTTCCCTCAGAAGCAAAACAAATAGATAAATTTTGTAAAGAAAATGGAATTTACTTAATTGAAGATGCAGCAGAAGCACATGGCCAACAACAGATGGGTCAATTATGTGGTTCCTTTGGAGATATTTCTACATTTAGTTTTTATGCAAATAAACATGTTACCACAGGAGAAGGTGGACTCGTCGTAACAGACTCAACCGAAACCTACAAAAAGTTAGTACAAATGCGTAATTTAGATTTTACAAAGGAAAGATTTAAACACGAAAATTTTTATTGGAACTACAGATTAAGTGGGTTACAGGCTTCACTTGGGATTTCACAGTTAAAAAATTTAGATAATGTAATTAAGAAAAAAAGAATTCAAGGCAATATTTATCAGGAGTTGTTACTTGATTATACTGATATTATCCAACCCCCGTTAGATACATTTTCTAACTCGGATAATCACTATTGGGTATTTGGAATAGTATTGAGAAAGAAAAATATAAGAAATGAGTTAATTGAAAAAATGTACAGTGATGGAGTTGAAACGAGACCATTTTTTTGGCCACTTCATCTTCAGAATGCACTACCAGATAAGTTAAAAATGGAAAAGGGTTCGCTACCAGTTTCAGAAAACTTGGGAGAGAATGGTTTATACCTACCTCTGGGAGAACATATAAATAAAAAAATTCAAAAAAACATTATTTCAAAGTTAATAAATAATGTAGAATCTTTTTAATTATTTATAATCTGGTATGCCTCGTATAAATTCACCACTGTGTAATCAGGTTTGAATAGACTTTTGTACTCGTATTGATTATTTTGTATGTAAACTGTTTTCATATTACATCTTTTCCCAAGTTCAATGTCGCTATCTTTATCACCAACAACCCATGATTTTTTTAAAGATATATTAAATTCTTCCCTCGCTTTTAATACCATACCTATGTTTGGCTTTCTTAATTCTGAAGGATTTTCATTTGTTGAAATATCATAATAAATTTTATCAATTCGCCCTCCATTAAAATTGACCATTTTAATAATTTCTTCATTTATTTTTTCCATTTCCTGAACAGTGAAGTATCCATGTCCAACTCCACTCTGATTTGTAATTATTATATTGAATAAATCTAGCTGGCTCATTTTTTGAAGCGCATTGAGATTGCTTTCACTTATTTTAATGTTTTCAATAGAATCCAAATATCCAACATCTTCGTTTATTGTCCCATCTCTATCATAAAAAACTGCACCTTTAGAGGTATCTATGTTTTCGTTGTTTTGACTAGTTGATACACCACTTAGTTCCGGATGTTTTTTAATTTCACAATTAATTTTATTTAATAGAGGTTTTTCTACTGGATTTGTTATCCATTCGCTTGATAGAAAATACACATTAGGTTTAATTATCTCTATTGTATTGTTCGGAATAAGTTCATCAAATGATACAAAATATATACAGTTCGAAAAGTTCTCTAAATTATGTAATCTTTCATTTAAGTTTTGTATTGGTCTTTCATTACCTTTATACGTTTTAATGCTTTCATCACTATTAATTAAAACAAAAAGAATATCAACACTTTTTAAGCAATAATTGAGTGAGTACTTATGACCTTCATGCAAGCAATCAAAGGATCCACTGATAGCACCAATTGATTTGCTAATATCGAGATTGTTGACAATCTCTTTTAGTTCTGAATGATTATTAATTATCAATTTAATAAATTTATTTAATTTGAATCCAAAGAGTTTTCAATATTCATACAAATAGCTTGACCTATAGTTATGTGAGCTTGCTGAATTACACCTGTGACATCTGAGGGAACATATACAAAATAATCTACATAATCATTTAGAGATTTAGCCGATTTTCCAGTAAAAAGAACAGTTTTCATTCCTTTCTTTTTTGCCATCTTAAGAGCTTCTGTAATATTTTCACTTAACCCAGATGTAGAAATTGCAAATAACAAATCAGTAGTATTTGAAATTGCTTCAATTTGCTTTGAAAAAATATATTTAAAACCAAAATCATTACTTATCGAGGTAATTACAGATGTATCAGTAGTTAGGGCTATCGCAGGTATAGGATCTCTATTTTTTTTAAATCTATTAACTAATTCTGCAGCAAGATGTTGAGAATCAGATGCAGACCCTCCATTTCCACAAAAAAATAATTTTCCACCATTATTTAATACTCTGATACATTCCTCAGATATTGACATAATTTCATCGACAATCGATAATTGATAGTCAGCTATTCTCGCCGATTCTACTAAAAAACTAGAAATTTCAGATTTTGATAATTTATTAAATTCATATTTTTTTTTCATAATATTTAATTGGTAAACATATACTAATATCAAATAGTTAATTTACTGAACGTTGAAATGATAAAATCCGATTTAGAAAAAGCAGTATTTGCGCAGCCTTGGGGAGGGTTGGGAGACAACCTTCAGTATTCAAATCTGCCCGAACTATATGATAAAGAAGGAGTAAAATTTTTTGTCTCTTTTTTTAACCACACAAGGAATAAACAAATAGATAAATTTTGCTGGGGTAATAGTAACTTTTCCTCTGGCAAGATATTAAAAAAGCCAAATATAGGTTGGAAAACTTGGATTGATACCTTGGAAAATTACAAGGATAGAAAAGATATAAACATTATTCAAAAAAATAATCTTAACCATGGCTTCGAAGAGGGTGAAGGTTACCCATCAATGAATATTGACAAAAAACTGAAAAACAATAAAATTCAATTTCCTTATTTAGCAGATTTTAATGCGATTACACTGGTGCCTTCCACAAATGGATGGAACCAAATCCAGCAGCACATTGGGGGTACAAATATAAGCATGCTGTCTTTTCCTAATGTCAAAAATTTAACAAATGCACCAAGTTTGTTCAAATCAGATGATGAAAGACTAGAGGTAAATTCACTTGAAGAATCTCTTGCCGTCTTATCTAAAACAGATACATTTATATGTTTAAATTCAGGATCGCATACTTTAGCTGCTGGTCTAAAAAATATCATTGGAAGGCCTAATAATATTATTAGTTTTTATCCTGGAGCAAAGGATATTAACAATCCTGATGGAAGATATATGTTTCAAAATGTTGAATATAAAATGGTCGATAGCTTACCTGAAAAACCCATCAGAGATCGAAAATTAGAATTCTATGAAAAATTCTATTTAAAATTTTTTTAAAAAGCTACGAAAGTCCATTCTTGTTAATGAATAATACATTTATATCAGGAATATAGTTTTTTCTTCTAAGAAGAGTATATTTAATTGCCTCCCAGATTAAGCCACTATTTTTATGACTTCTTGTATTAATTACAAGTTTAAAATTTTTTGATTTCATGTATCTATAAATATTTAGGAAGGTACTGCCACCCTTGTAGTTTTCGGAAATTGAAGTTTCTAAAATTACTGCATAAACCTCTTTTAGTTTTTCCTCGAACCCCTTTAGAACACTTAATTCTGCGCCCTGCACATCCATTGCTATGAGATCTGGAATATCTATATCTAAATCAATATATCTTTTCATTTCAACTTCAATGTCTTTCTGAATACTTTCTTTTTTATAGTCTGCATCGGTTGGTTCTCTATTATCGAAATTAATTTCATAGAGACTACCAACACCTAAATTCTCATATTTAGATCTATCTACAGATTTAAACGTTACAGTTCTTGATTCCTCCCCTAAAGCGATGTTAAAGAATTCTTTTTTAGTAGATTCTTTAGATTTCTTTAAGTTGTCTCTGATTAAATCACCTAATTCCGGATCGGGTTCAAAAATATAACAATTTTTGGAGTTATAGTGCGAAGAAAGAAACATCGCATCTAAGCCATCTCGTGACCCTATCTCTGCAATTGTAGAGATTTTTTCTTCATTTAGTAAATGAAGGCACCAACCATAGTTATTTTCTAACATTATTTAATTTTTCTTACTTTTGATTTTGCTTCGCCAACTATATTGATACCTTTTTTTTGGACGACAATTGTTGACAATTTTTGAGCATATTTTATAGATTTATCTACTTCTTTTGAAGTCAGATATTCTGATAAAAGACCTGCTAAAAATGTATCTCCTGCACCAGATACATCTCTTATCTCAATTTTGTCGTTGATTTCATAAACTTTATCCCGATATACGCATCCCTTGCCTCCCAGTGTGACAATTAAGTTTGTATCTTTTAAGCTATCAGGTGAATCTACATAGCTTTTTGACTTTTCATACTCTAGCTCATTAATTTTAATAAACAGAGCACCTTCGGCCCAAGTATCGATTTTTTTATTCGTCTGTAAAAAAGATGGTATATTTTGACTAAGCAAGTATTCAATGTTGCTGGAGCTTAAGAATCCTTTATCATAGTCTGAAATAACCAAAGCATCGTAATCTTCTATTCTGATAGAGTTTTTGAAGAGATTAAAATTATCATTTTCCGGAATAGTATCATTTTCATCTATCCTAACAATCATTTGATTACTTTTACTCTCTACATATCTAGTTTTAGTAATCTGTGATTTATTCGTAATCAGATCGCAGTCGTGTCCCAATGAAGATATATTATTAGCAACATTTCCAGCCATTCCAATACTTTCTACTGTATTCGAAGGGAGAAAAACAGGTACCGGTGCTTCAGGACTAATTCTCTCAATAGTTCCATAAACAAAGATATCTGTACAGGAATCACCAATGACTAAAATTTTCATTTTAATTTTCAATCGAATATGTGATCATTATTAAATCATTTTAACAAGATATCCTGGTTAGTAATTGAACCTGTCAATAAGTTTTGCAGGTACAATTTTTAAGATTAGGGAAACAAAGAATAGACCAATTTTTGGATAAGTAATACCAGACTTGTTAAGATTTGAGTATATAAATTCACCTGCTTGCTCAGCACCCATCACAAAAGGAGGATTCCTATGCTCAGTGGACATTTTAGTTAAGACTTTCCCAAATCTGATAATCAAAAATCTATCAAGACCAATTTTATAAATACTCTCCTCCAGTTTTCTTTTAGTAAGCCCATAAATATAGTTTTTATACCGAGGTTTTACTGCAGCAATAGAAGAGATGTAAATTAAATTATCTATATTTTGAAAATTTTTAAATGCAACACTGAAATGATATGGAATTAAAAAGTTTACTTTATCTGTCATTATGATCTCTTCAACTGTGGGGTATTGTTCTTTTCGATTTTCAGCTAGAAAACCATTAAAAAAAATAATAGTCAGATTTTCAACACCTTGAAGGAATGATAAAATTTTATTTTCATCTAAAAGGTAATCCTCTACGATTAATTTCTTATAACAATTTTCATTAAAAGAGTTATTAGAAGTTATACAAAATAAATTATGGCCGTTTTGATTGGATGTATTAATAAAACAAGAAGCTATTTCTGATGATGCCCCAATCAAGGCAATATTTTTATTTTTCATTGTTTAATCCTTTAAGTAAATTTAGATACACTTCAATGTTATATAAAATATTATAAATTTCCTACAAAAAAAGTTCCTAAAAACAATAAGAGTGATAAAAGTACTTTTTTGTCATCTAGTATCATTTCAATAATTTCTTCTGTGTTTGAATTGTAACTATTGTTAATAAAATAAAAAATAAAATAACAGAACGTAACCAATGAAATAAGCAAAGTAATTAGTGAAAAGATTTCTAGGGAGGGAGCTTTTATTAATATTACCCAATAGGCATATGTGACGATTGAAAGAATAAGTGAAGAATTCATTACATTTTTTAGTTCTGAATTGGTATATTTAGCTTGTAAAAATACTTTAACTTTAGAATTTACTATTTCTTTATTTTCTAAAATCGAAAGTTTTTTTCCTGTAACAACACCCAAGCTTGAAAAGAACACGAAAATATATAAAGCTAACGAAATATTAATTGAAAGAGCCTCACCACCAATACTTAACCTGATCAAAAATAATATAGATATATTGATTAAATCTGCATATTTCAAATATTTTAGTTTAAGAGAGTATATCAGTGTAAAAAAAACATAGCTGAATGAGTAGATTAGTAAATTTTGATCTAAAAAAAAGATAGTTACATTACCTGTAAAAAATAAAATAATCATAATGATGACTCCCTTATTCTTAGATAATTTTCCTGATGCAAGGGGCCTGTTCTTTTTCGAAGGATGATTTTGATCAGATTGAATATCTACTAAATCGTTAAAAATATATGTAGATGAAACAATAAGTGAAAATGAAAAAAATAATATAGATAAAATTGAAACATTTGTGAAGTTGATACTATTTGCAGCAAACATAACTACAAAAATTAACAGATTTTTAGACCACTGATTTATTCTTAAAACCTTAATCATTTTTTATATCTCCCATGTATTTTAAGTGTAATTGCACACATCAATTTGGTTTATAGTTAATAATATTTTCAAAAGTCTATTTAGAATGAGTAGGTATGAAAAACAAAGAACGTAATTACTACTTCCCTGATATTTCCAATGTTCATTACAATTTAAAAAATTTAAATCATTCTCAATTATTACTTATGACTCATCTTGGACTTGGCGACCAGATAATACTGAACGGACTGGTTAATTTTTTATCAAAAAAATACGAAAAATTGGTGTTACCCGTTCAAAAGAGTAACTTCAATACGATAAAATTTCTCTACTCTCAAAATAATCAAGTAGAGATTGTCGAATTTCCTGATGAAAATAAACTTGAATATATTGAAAATTACAGAACTAAAAATAATATAGAAATACTTCAAATCGGATTTCAGAAAGTTGGTAATGTTCCTTTCAACATTAGTTTTTATAACCAAATTGGATTACCTTATAAATACTCATACGATTATTACAGTGTACCTTCACACAATGCAGAAGAAGAAGGTTTGGAGAAACACCTTCTAGATTATTACAACACACTAAAAAATAAAATTATATTAGTTCACAATGAATCCTCAAAAGGAATATTTAATTTAGATAAAGTTAACTTAGATAACCCAGTTTATATTACAAAAGAAAGTGATAAATTTAACAATTTATTTTATTACTCACAAATTATAAAAAACTCTAAAGAGATTCATTGTTTGGATAGTAGTTTCTTACACCTTGTAGAAAGGACTAATACAAATGCAAAGCTTTATTTCCATGATTTATTCGGAGCTAGTATTCAATTATCTAAAAATTGGTACTATATAAGATATGAACATTAATATTCCTATATCAGCAGGAGAGTTACTTGATAAGCTATCGATATTAGAAATAAAACAAGAAAAAATAAACGATACTAAAAAACTAAAAAATATCAATTTTGAATATGATGCACTTAAAGAATTATCAACAGCAATTAAAAGTAAGGATGTAGAAACATTTGAAAGCTTATATACGCAACTGTTAGCGGTGAATAATAAGCTATGGGAAATTGAAGACAGCATAAGAGTATTAGAAGTAGAAAAAAGATTTGATGAGGATTTCATTTCCTTGGCTAGAAGTGTTTACTTTACAAACGATGATCGTTTCGACTTAAAGAAAAAAATAAATGAACACTTTGGATCTGAAGTTGCTGAAGAAAAACAATATATTGAATACAAATAGTAATTTAAAAATCTGAAACAATATATTATGCAAAAAAAAATTCACCTTTTTTATAAAGATTTCAAAATTTATTTTATTGCTATCGCAACACTATTTGGATTTATGGCTTTTCAAGAATTTATTAATTTTGAGAAAATCACAACGATAATTTCAATACTTTATGTATTGGTTCTTACTTTTATAAATAGAAAGTTTTTAGAAAATGATTAGTAAATTAATTACAGGCCTTAAGGATATCTATACTAAGAATTTATTATCTTATCTTTTGCTTCTGGTTTTTACACTTGTAACACAAAATATCTATTTAAATATTGAAACTTTAGAGTGGGATATTGCTTCGTATCTTGTTGCTTCTCAGGGTCTGCAAGATGGAACCTTGCCTAATGAGCTTCAATGGGAATCAAAGGGCCCAATATTTATATACATGTATCATCTTTTTTCGTTACCAGCGGAAAATATGCTAGTAATTTTCAAATTGATTAATGACATTATTTTATTTATTGTTTCAGTCATATTATTTCAGATAATAATTTCGAGGTCTAAAGACACTATAAAAGCTCTTTTATCAAGTTTATTATTTTTAATGCTTATGAGTCAAGTATGGGCTCAAAGTGGTTATTCAGAATTATATTCATTATTATTTATGTCTTTAGCTTATTATGTAATTGTAAATCACAGGTACAGATTTTCCTCATATATTATTATTGGATTACTTTATTCATTATCAACTTTGATAAATCAGGGAACGGTTATTTTTATTATTGCTGTTTTACTTTCTGAGTCAGTTTTAAACAATAAAAGAAACTACCTTCGAAAGATGACTTATATGGGAATTGGCTTTGTAGTCCCGCACCTATTATTTTTAGTCTTTTATTTAATAAATGGCTTATTAGATGTGTATTTGGCAACATTCTTAACTATTCCATTTGGATACATTCAAGCCCAGTACTCAAGTTTTTATGAATTGTTTGTGTTCTCAAGAGAGTTATTAGAGTTTAATTTTTTCTTATACTTTACTTTACTTTCATTGTTGGTCATTACATTCTTAAATTATCTGAAGCCATTAACTTTTAAAATAAGGAGAATAGTTTTTGACTTTGAAAATTTGAATATCTTTTTTGGATTACTATTTTATTTTGTTGGATCACATAACTATTACCATCATCTGATTTTTCTTATGTTTTACCTTACTTTTCTTGTACCAAAGCTTCAATTCTTAGATCAAAAGAAATTTGTCTATATTCTTATATTTATTTCTTCTATCTCTATTTTTCAAAATTCCTTCAAAGACTCATTAAACAACTTGTCAAACATAGAAATAATTCAGCAGGATTACCCACTTTATAAGCTTTCACAAGAAATAGATTCATATTTCACACAAGATTATGAGGTACTTGCTTTTGACTACAATCTTATTCTTTATTATTTAGATAAACCTAATTTTTCATATATAGTCCATCCTTCAAATCATTTTGAAGAGTTTATTGTAAGTGTTTTATCTGACCTTAATCGAATAGATGAAAATTATATCAGTGTGTTGATAGAAAAAGAACCAGATGTAATAATTTGCAATCCAAGGTTAATCATCAGAGGAGTCCCTACAGAGATTAGTAAAATTAGTTCATTATTTAACTGTGAAGTTAGTGATTATAACAAAAAGTATACAAAAATTGATACTAGTAGATATACCTATGATGAAAATTTAAATTATTATTTTGATCCATATAGAGAGATAAATGTGTTTATTAAAAACGGATAACCCAAATAGTTTTTCATAAAAAATCAACTCCAAATATTAGACATTATTGAATTTACTATCTGAGGTATCAAGTCATAAAAGCTTTTACTATCAGAATTAGGAGACTCTAAATTTACGATTCCGTATATGAATCTTTCTTGAAAAAATAATGAAGTAGTTATTACGATAAACAGGATATATCCACTATTGATAGTATTTTCTTTTCTGCTTTCTTTAAGTTCTTTAATCAAGTAAAGAACTAACGGAACTAGTAAGATACTAAATATTCTTGTGGTATCTAATCCAAGACTTGTTGCAAGTACGCATATACTTAGGACTAAATAATATTTAATTGAATTCTTCCATTCGTTAGTGAAAGATAAATAAATTAATATAAATATTGTACCTAGAAATCCAGACCAAATAAATTCTAAAAAATTATCCGAAATAAAATTAACAGAATCATCAAGAACATTGTCATTAAAAATAAATCGTAGCCTAGACCTTCCAGAAAAATTAATCACTCCTAAATAAAATGTGATTAGAAGGTATCCAATAGCAAAACCAATACATGAAGGAATAAGAAATTTCTTTATTTGATTTTTATTAGCGAGTATTGATAGGGCAATTAAAGAAAATAATGCAATTGCATAATGGTTAAAGGACAATAAAAAGAATAGAAAAAATAATTTATAAGAAGCCATATCATTTAAGAGCAATAATTTTGTCACTACAACAAGCAATAATATTGAAATAATATCTACGTATCCAACAAACCATGAAACAGTTACCAGCCATCCAGAAAATAAAAAAATTGTTGAGTATTCACCAAGGAACATTATGTTGTAACAGATCAAAACAATTGCTACTTGAAGAATTACATAAAGCAAGACTAAGAAAATATCAATAGAACTTATACCAAGAAATTTATTTAACAATATGAGGGTTGGAGATTCTATGTAAAATTGCGTAATCTCAGATTTACCATTAAAAAGATTTTGACTAACATCAAAATGATCACTGATATTGTCTAAATAAGTGATTTTGTAAACTATATGAATTAGTACTTCAGAAACTAAAATGTTTAGCCAGAAAATTTTGTTTTTCAAAATATTCATAAAGCTCATTTTAACTTTCTAAACTAATAAACATACAACTAATGCATTTATTAGAAACCCATATATATTGGTATATATGGAATCAAATTATGAATATGGAAGACACCTTCTTCTTTTATCATTTAAAGCATTTTTAGAAAAATCTGACCTTCCAAAGACTTTGAATGTCTCAATTGTTGGCGGTTCTAGTAGAGAGCCAGAACTGGAAGTCTTAGAAAATTTAGGATATGAAATTAATTTAACTAAGTATGGAATAGAACATTACGATATTTTTTTTGACTTAAATAAAAAAAATGATGTGAAAAAAATTGATATTGACTTACTTATTTGCTGCAATGTATTGGAACATATATGGAATATA
>CERI01047707.1_pt1 | contig 45707 bp, 42 predicted proteins | sample 350261 | NCBI WGS metagenome assembly CERI01 (sample SAMEA2620979, study PRJEB7988) | marine metagenome | isolation source: saline water (ENVO:00002010), including
CAGTTCCAGCTCCAGCACCAGTTCCAGCACCAGTTCCAGCTCCAGTGGAAACACCAGCTCCAGTTCCAGTGGAAACACCAGCTCCAGCGGAAACACCAGCTCCAGCAAACGAGAATGTAGGGGAGAGAGTCAAAAATGACATTCAAACGTTCATATCTTCTGTGCTTCCGGCACTCACGGGAAAACTTTCAGATGACCCACGGGACTTTTTGACACAGGTTGACGCGTTGTACAACACGATACTTGAAAGATTTCAAGATTATGCTAATGATACCGGGGATACACGATACCGTGAAGAGTTCAAAAACGGAAATTATAGAGGAGAGATTGAAGCCGTCTTGACAAAAAAGCGACGCCTTGATAAACTAAGGGGGTTACAGGCATTGTCTCCGGCTCCAGCAGTACCAGCTCCGGCTCCAGCAATACCAGCTCCGGCTCCTCCAGTGGAGGCTGATGAGGTTGATGAAGAGGACATAGAAGAAATAGTGCCAGATTTCGATCCACCAAGAGAATTGGGACAGCTCCCTGCTCTTACACCACAATCCGACGTTACTCTCCCACCAGAAGACGATGGTCTCATCTGCATCGATACGGAGATTACCGGGAATGTCGAATATCGTAAAGACAATAAATTCGAATATGCACGTGGAGAGGATGAACTCTTGAAAATAATGACCTCTGCTGACAAAAAAAGTGCTTACGTAGAACAGTTTTTGGACGAAAACATAGCAAAAACTCTAATGAAAAGGGATAAACTACGAGACATAAACAACAAACCAACATGGAAGTTCACAGACGGTACATTGAAACGATGTGCGGGAGAGTGCCTCCGTACGTCATCAAGAACGTTACCTGACGCTCTTTACGTAGATCCACGATGGGGCAAACCAGAACCGTGGCAAATGCCCAGTCTACGGTTGGCACAAGAGAAACTACTGTTGGCGCATCGTCCCGGTTTTGGTAAGACCATCAACGCGTTGTTACTGGCCGAGAAAATGCGTAGATTATCGGGGAAAAAAGTTCTGCTGTTGGCCCCCAATAGAGACTTGTTGTCGCAATGGGTAATTGAGTTGCATAAGTTGGGATTTGACAAACGTGATTACATTTGGTCTACGTACAACCATTTTCGGGATTCGCAAACCAAATGGCTCTATCCAGAGTACAAGGATTTAAACGATTTTGAGAAGACGTACGAAGATTGGATTAAGAAAACACAAGAAACGGTTGTTGGAGAATATCCAAGAACTAATGTCATCAAGGACCCAGATAAAAAATTCCCTAAAGACAAAGACGATGAACCAAGAGTACGCCATTGCATGGTATGTGGAAAAGAAATACAAAAATCTGATTTTGATGGCGATGAAAAAACGAAGTTAGGTAAAGTGCTAAATGGTATTGTCCACGAATTTGACCTTGGTAACAATACTATCCGAGTGGACCACCATTGGCATCTTGTAGAAGACAAACTGTTTCTTGCGTGTGGTTGCAATGGCATAAAGAAACAGTTTTTGTGTGGGTTCCCTGTAGACAAAGCACGTGGCGCTACAATATCAGAATATCGGAAAATAGGGTATATGAAATGGTTAGCCTTTTACAACGAATTAAAACGAATAGCACAGCCGAAAGGGGTACAAACAAAGAATAAAACGGTAAGCGAATTAAAGAAAGCCATTTGGAAAGGTGGAGTAACGCACGAGTACAATGTCCCGTATTATATGAAGCCAGATGGGAATTTTTACCATATGTATCGAGCACCGAAAGACTGTATCATTGTTTGCGACGAAATCCATAAATTTGTTCGAGATTCTAAATCATTAATGTCCCAAGCACTGTGGAAATACATCGCACAAAGCCAATATACCATCCTGCTGTCGGCCACTCCCATTGAATCAACAAACGAAACAAAACAATTGTTTATTTTATCGGAGCTGTTAAAAGATAATTCGATGTACCCTTACGAGTCAATTGATATCGATGGAACTTTTAACGGTCTATCCCTTCCACCATGGCATCCATTGTATCCAAAGGTCAACGATGAAGATATGTACGACTTGGCAAAACGTATTCGTGGTAAATTCTCTCGACACAATACAGTTCAAGATATTGATGTCGCGGTAGATATTATTTTCGACAAAGATGGCGATGAAGACGATCGTTTTAAGATGGACTACAAAAAACTGTTGAATTTTTACATGGGCACAAACGATGATTTTATGGAGGGTAAAATAGACAAGAGATTGAAAGAATTTTTAAAAGACGCATTGAAAAATTTATTCGTGCTTCAAAATAAGAAAAGGGAGAGAATTTTTCCAGATCTGGTTCCGTACCATAAAGGATATATCGAAGTACACTGTGATCTGAATCGTGCGTTAATGAAAGATATTATTCCACAGTATGAAATACGGTATGAAATTGACAGAAATGCTCTGTACAATGTCGAAATAAAGGATCACAACATTGAAGTTAAAAAAGCGTCTAGTGGTGGTGCGTATACAGCGATACAAATAATGCAACTGGAAAAATGGATTCTAAAAAACAAGAATGGCTTAATTAACATTCGTTTGAGCGAGGACAACGTATATCTTGAATCTGCTCTGGTCGCAAACTACACGGACAAGGGCGACGAAATTAAAGCAAAACAAATTGATGCCATAATTAATAACGTTGTCCCGAAAAAAGATATAACATGGCTCTACGTGTGTCCAACCGTAGAAGTTGTCGCTGGTGGTAGTAACGAAGACCAGTATGTAAATATACCGTACATTCCAGACCTATTGGGTTCAAAAGTATTGGAAATGGTATATACCATTGAAAAACAAGTCAGTCAATCTAAAAATGTGATGGTTTACCACGACAGGGTTGAGATGTTACGCATGCTGCAACGTGCACTTACAATGCGAAAACACAAATACGTAAACAAATTGGAGAATGGACCACAGATGAAAACTCATGCAAGAGAACAAGCTAGTAAACGGTATCGCAAATTAATATGGCAAAACGATGAAGAGATCGATTACGTAAACAAACAGCAAGAAGCATATGGATACAATGTAGACCCATCGACAGAATTAGATTACGATGAACTCAAAGAAGTGTTCAAATTTTACAACGATACGCTGCCAATAGTCTCTTATGCCATATTTTACAAAAAAATGGAAAGGGAGTTGATGATTAAACTAGCTGAGAAAACGTTTATACCATTTGCTGAAGCTGTAAATAAGTTTGCATATTGTGCAGAGTTCGCATGTAGTGTAAGTGATAAACAGACCATTGATTCTGACAGATTAGCATGTGACAAATACATTAAAGCAGCAAGAATAATTAAGAAGATGCATACTGGTAAAATCAATAAGGCGCGAAAGGAAAAAATCATCGAAAGTGCAAAAATTTACAAAAATTTTCAGACAGAAGAGAAGTTGTTTAAGAAGATTATTGTAAAAGCATGTGAAAATGCCTTTTCCAAATTAGAAAAACCTCCGAAGAAAACGCTGAGAGAAACATTGAGTACAATGAAACCATTTCCAGCACCATTGACAGAACAGATGGATGAGATGAGAGTGAAGTACTATGCTCAACGTAGCTGGACAAATACTACAATCCCTAGTGGAACGTTCCATAGTACTTTAAAACCAAAATCTGGGACGTCAACGGTTCTACAACAAACAATGGTCAGGATGTTACAATCGGTAAGATTACCTGAAACCAATAAAGACAAACGTTTTAATATGCCTGTGGAAGATTTCACATTTATTAATTCGTTTATAAGGCGTCACACGGCATTTTTTGAAAATGTAAAGAAGATGAAAAGGCCCGAGAATAAGATGACCATTGAAAACTTTGAATACAAACTGCAAGACGGCGACGAGTTTGAAGATACCGTAAGAACTTGCAAGGAAGCATTTGTCAACTGCTACTTTACACGAAAATACGTTAACAGCATGTATGACAAGTATACGAAAAAGTTATTTAATAATGAGGAACGGGTAGACAATATTGATGAACTGTTAACCATATTGGAACACATAGAGGAAAACCCATATGCGAACAAGAAGAAAGGGAACGCCAATTTACGTTTAAATGGCGAAGACATGGGAAAGCGACGTGAGTACGTAAAGGATGTATACCCCAGACTGAGGGGGATGAGCGAAAAAAACCGTATGTACTTTGCGTTGATTGGTGGTAAAGTGAAATACGACAACAAGAAAATTAAAGGATGGTTTGAAAATGGTTCCATTGATTGTTTGTTGGTCTCGGACAAAGGTATAGAAGGCATAGATTACAAATCGTGTTCATCTTCCTTTATGATCTGCATAGACCCCGTGAAATCCGCAGGTAAACAAGACCAGTTCAATGGACGTACCGTGCGGCGAAACTCCCATAAAAACCTCCCAAACAGTATGAGAACCGTGGAGTATGTTTCATTCGTTGGTACAGGGCTGAACAGGAATCAGGAGACTTCAGAAGAAGACAAAAAGGTAGAGGCGTTGCGGAAACGCGAATTGATCCAATACATTAATAAAAACCCAAACAATTCGGTCGCTTCCAAAGTACGTGTGAACGAACTCGTACGTAGAGAGAAGGCCGATAAAGAGTTGAAAACCCTCGATAAAGATGAAAACGAATGGCTTGTGAGAGCGAGAAAACTTGTCAGAAAGGAGATTTATAGCAAAAAAGTTACTTTTAACGACGAGGAAGGAGAAGAAGAAATGGAGCTACAGGAGTACGTGGACGATGCAAAGAGAAAGTTTGATGCGTTAGAGATCAACTACATGGATTACATACGAATCGATACAAAGAAAAAACAGCTACTTTCTGCCGATAACGAACTTGGTTGTTACATAACTCATAAACAGTACGACGTAGACGAACAGTTTACCCCAAAAAATAGAATCGAAATAAGTAAGGATGCCATCAAGTTGTGGATCTTACCGAATAGCATTGGAAGCATGGACGACGGCGAGAAAGAAGAAATGCTGTACCGCCAAAAATTGAAGTACAACCAGTTACAAACCAACGACGAAAAACGAAACCTTTTACAATACGAATACAAAGTAGACGACTTTATCGTGGACCCGGGAATCAACCAACTTGAAATATCGTTGGGATTGAGACCATCCAAATTTAGACCGAAATTTAATTTGAACATCAAAAGACGAAGAAAGGTGGATGTGGATATAGAAGATGCAAAGAAATGGTCTACCTATTTTGACAATTATGTCAACCTTTCTCACGTGCCAGTGTTCAACAATTACGCATTTACTTGTCTGCATGATGTGAATACTACAAATAAAGACCATTTTTGTTACGCATGTAATAAAAACAGACGCATGATGAACGATAAGTGTGAAAAATGTAGGCTCCCATTAAAAGTCAATGGAAAATACTTGTACTACCATTTGGTGAAGACGACAGAGAAACCAACTGAAAAGACAAACAATGACTTAAAGGAAACACGTAATATGAAACGAAGAAAGCAATCAAAGGCAAACCGAATTCAAAGGGATAGGTTGGAGACAATGATGACTTTAAATTCCATTGAACATCAGATGCAATTGCATGGTGATAGACGGTACAAATTTGAATACAAGGAGAACGAGGAATCTCGTACGTATTATCGTCGAGTCACAGACGACCCATTGGAAAGTACAGTACCAGAGATACTTTTAAAGGACGACTGGAAGGAACTGATGAATGGGCCAATATTGCCAAGTACTGCAAATAACACAGAAAGAGTGGTCAATACAACGCCTAGATATGTAACACTGACGAGAGGAGCCCCGACGACAAATATTACAGACGATATGACGACGATTGTCGGTAAGATAAATGCACTAAAAGGACAATTGAAGGTTGGTGACAGCATTCATTGGTACGATAAGCAAAGCGATAATCAATTTGTAAAGGAAGGATGGATGACTCTAAAAATTAAAATACGTTTGGAGTGCGTGGTCGATCAAGTGGCAAAGACGGTGATCATGAGACATGCACCAAATGGTGAAATAAAACCCGGGAAAATTTCAGAATGGCAGGGTTATCCGACTGGAACATATTGGTGCATACCAAATGAAATATATGACATAAGCGTTTACAACCGTGGTAATCCAAGAATAACTAGACAAAACAAGCTTAAAAGCGAAGGATGGAAAAAATTTAAAGAAATAGTTAAGGACCCTTGGTACATGGGAACCAGAGCTACATTTACATTTAAAGACGGGAGAGGAGAAGAAAAAGACGGGGTGGTTCCTGAGTTAGCATGGACATGGTTGCACAAAGAAGAGGAATTGTTAGATTTGAATGAGAAAATAGGACCATTTAACTCAAACATAAAGGATTTATACGCTGAGTTAGACATTGCAGAGAAGGCACAGAACAAATTGGACGATCGGTACAAGGATCCGGATTCGGATTACGAGCTAGAGATACAAGAAGAATATAATTAAGCTATAGTTCTACATAAGGGGCAAGTATTATTTACACGAAACCAACGCTCTATACAATGTTGGTGAAAGGTATGGTTACAGAGTAAGGTTTGTTTAATATTGAAGTCCTCTTCGTGGCATATGGAGCAGAATTCCATATCCTGTATGCTGTGCGCTTCAATGGCCAACACCTTTCTGTTCTGTAGTTCAAGTATGTACAATGCTTTTGGTATAGTGAAACTGGGGTACCTTGAATTGATTCGATCTTGGACGATGCTTTTGTACGCATGGTAGCTGTAATCATCCAGCCATTGTTGAAGCTCCTGTTTTACATCGTCGGTCTGTATATTGACCGGTATCCATATTTCCATTTACTAGACCGTAATGAATATTTATACTATTTTTTCATATCCATTTTAAAATTTTGGTATTTGCGCACCAAGAAATCCTCTTCTACATGGTACACCCAACTGTTCAAAAACGGTCGTTCCAGCCAGACCACATCCACATACACTTTGTCCATTTGCTCGTTGCATTCGTCCCATTCTTTCGCTGCTTCTTCCGAACAAAAAGTAATGACCAAATATTTCACATCGTCGCCTTCCACGATGGCCTTTGCCACTCTCGAATACCCATAGTACATGTACAGGGATTTGTCGTCTTTGTACTTCTTACTGAGTGCATAAGCATACACTTCGTGTTTGAACCTGCTCATTGGGTTTCCCTCCTTCAGTTCTTCGCGTAAAACGTACGTATCGTCTTCCAATAGTCTGGAATATATGTAAAAGTCAGAGGATAAATAATTTCCCATTTATATCATTTCATTTGACTTAAATACCTTCTTCGCCATGTTGCATCTTGTCTTTGCATCTTTAATGTTTAAAGGCAATGGGTAATCCGCTGGCACGAGTTTTGGTATGTACCATTCCTCCGTCTCGTTTTCTACACTGTAATACACCATTGCGTTGAATATAATACATGAGCCAATCATGGACATGATGGACGATGTATTCATACTACTTACGGACCATTCCAGTAGAGCAAACACGTAATTGTACGCCATTCGATAGAGAAAATATTCTTTTATTCTCGTCTTGCTCTCCCACATTATGATTGGCTCCTTCATTTTGTGATAGATAGCGAGGCACACCATCGCCAATAAGAATTGCAGGTATCCGGCAGTAGAACAGAAGCACAATACGCATGTCATATGAATAGATTCTGAGGTACAATGGTTCCATTTGACCATTTTAAAATTTAGGCAAAGCAATAAAATCCATATACCCCCAGCGTACTCATTGCGATATGCCATAGTAATCCATAATGCCAAACGCTGTACGTGTAGCCATCGATTGAGGTCGATCATATTCATTTCAAGGATTGGATAATGGTGAATGACTAGAGCATGGGTAACAATATGACCCAATAAAATAGTATACATGGATCCATGAATAAGGTAATGAAGGCATAGAATGCACCATGGTAATAAACTAATGGGGAACAAGGATTGAAAGCGTATATTCATTTCAACAATATGTATTTGTATTTATATAGATATAAGCATTAATCACAAATAACGGTGTGTGGACCGGAAGGAAAGACTGCAAACAATTCTTTCAAACTTTGTTTGTTTGGATTCAAGTCAGAGACCAACATTTTTTTCCCATCGAACATGCGAATCTCGGCACTTTGGTCTCCATCCGCGTACGCACGCAAACTCTTTATGTAACGCTCTTTGCCTTTCATAAGCTGCACATAACCACTGGTTTGTCCTTGAAACCCTACCAAATGTTTTAGGGCTGTTGCGTCCTTAATATTTTTCTCCTTTGCTTTGTTACCAACACACGAGTTCGAATGGGACTTACCGCAATCGTCACAGGCCTGTTCGTACTCATCTTCTACTTCTTCCTCTTCCAACAAATCGTCCATGTTCACATCCATGGGTTCCACATTAATCAATTTTCTCACCTTTCTCGGTTCCGGCGCCAACGAAAAGGACTGGACCAAAACATCGTTAGGACCAATTTCTGTACGGGCTTTTTGAATGGATTCTTCTAGGGCAGAATTGGGAGCAATATCGGTTTGAAATTTTGCGTTGAACGCGGAAATGGTCATAAATTTCATTCCCGGGGCTCTTAGATAGGTTACGTAACGATTCACTTCGTTGATCATTTATTGAGTCATTCTACCGTATATATACGCAAAAAGATTTATTTAAATGAGATCCGAGCGTATTCGTAGAGAACAATTTTCAGCCATAACCATGTTAGAAGGTGATGACACTGACCCATGTGAAGAAGCTTTAGAACCTTTAGAAGCATTGGAATTTACTCCCGGGTATGTCTACATCAATTATGTTGCCATTCTTGGGCATTTGGCTTCTGTTATCGGTATGCTAATAATATATGCACCACGAGAAGCTGTAAATGTCCCGTATACGGAAACGTACCTTGCATGGGAACGAGCAAAAACAGTAGTAGTGAACGGGGTCAATACATCGGTATGTGGCGGTGCGACTAGAAACACTGCAAACGATGGAGAATTCTGTCTTTTGAGCAAAACCGACTTTTCCCAATGTGGTGACGACAGGTGTGGGTTGGATTATGGGTGGCTCATTATATCCTTTCATCTCTTGTCCTTCTTCTTCCAATTGCTGGCAGCGCTAACAGATCATTCTGAATTCCTTCAACGAATTCTATGCGGGTATCGCTACAGTGATATGATTCGGCGTGGAAGAAATCCATTGCGTTTTATTGAATATAGCATTAGCGCTTCGATTATGTTGATCATTATTGCCATTATCAATGGTATTTTTGATATCCATCACCTATTCGCAATTGGTGTTCTTACATGTTCCTGTCAGCTGTGTGGACTGGTTGTCGAGTACTTGGACGATTGTCAATTGGGTCTAATGTGGATCAACCATTTGAACGGGTGGCTAACCTTCTGCTCCGCATATTACATTATTGCAAGGGCTTTCTTTGCATCGTTGAACTTTGATCCGGACATTCAACCACCGGGCTTCGTGTATGCGATCGTGGTAGCCATATTCCTCCTGTACGCATCTTTTGGGATCGTTCAGTTGGTAGAACTGACCTGTTTGACTTGTCCACTGGGTAAAAATTGGTGTACTACAGAAAGGACAGGGGAATGGACTAGAATATGGTGTCCAGCTTGTCGCACAAAAAGCAAAGGAAAACTACGATGCAACCCATTGTACAAAGAAATGGTGTTTGTTACATTATCGTTGGGTGCAAAACTGACTTTAGGATGGCTTTTGTTTACCAACGTATTTATGAATACATAATGCATAGAAATGAGACGAACGTACCTCTCCGACTCGAGTGATGAAGAGAGCAAGTACAACCCACAAACCTACAATATCCTTGTTTTGGGGGATCAAGTCGGGAAAACTTCCTTCATACATCGAGTCACACAGAATTACTTCACGATGTACTACGAGAAGACACAGACGATAGAAATACATAAGCCATTGAAGGTAGGTGAGTCTAATTGGCGTTTTTGGGACCTTCCACCGCATGTGTACGATGGAATTAAACAAATGGATTTGGTTTTACTTTGTTTCGATAGTAAAAAGACGAAAATGTTTGCGGTGGATAAATGGAGAAAGATACAGGGTAAAATGAAGTATTTGCCTCCAGCGTTAATGGTGGGAATACGCGTAAAAGAGAAGGGGGTACATTGCATCGATAGTATGAGTACAGAGGGAATTTCTAAATTAATGTTTGCTATATCTAATATTCTACCATAACAATTAGCCCTACAATCATAAGGTATACCGATATCAGAATATATGTCGCTTCCCCCGCAATTTCACCTACAATATTCTTCAATATACCATGCAATTGATTTTCTTGACAAGAGGAAACAAACATAGCAATACCGAAGAACAAGATAAGTAACCCAAGCATTTGAAAAGCACCGAATTGTATTTATACGTTCTCCGACAGCCATGCGAAACCTTTGTCTACGCCACTACCGGTAGTTGCAGTGGATTCACAGACTTTCCATGCGTGAACATTTCGAAGAATTGTACGCAAATTCATACGTGTGACCAACTCGTCCGTCGATGCTGCACCCTGAAGGTCCTGTTTATTCGCAAAAATTAAGAAACAGCAGTCTTTCAAGTACCCATGTTGCGCCAATTTCGACAGCTCTTCTTTGGCTTCTCCAAAACGCGATTTGTCACTTGCATCCACTACAAAGACAATCGCGTCCGCATTTTCAAAATAATTATGCCACATCCTTCGGATACGATCTTGGCCACCAATGTCCCATCCGACAAAATTAAGATTACCAAACTTTATGTGCTCGCAATTAAAACCGATCGTAGGGATCGTTTGGCGATTGTCACCATAATTCAGACGATTTAAGATCGTAGTCTTACCACTAGCATCCAAACCTAAAATTAAAATGGTCGCTTCCCGGTTTCCATAAATCCAATCGTTAAAGAGAGACACTACACCTCCCATGACATACAAGTATACCACATGCTATATATACTACTTGTTGAAAATCCGTGCTACCGTTGCTCTTACCATTTTGCAAAAAGAAAAAGGTACTATATATATGCGTTATTCGTATACAAAATGGCATCTGCATCTAACGTAATGAAATCCTCCTCCACCGACGCCGCACTCGGCACCCTAACCACCGGTACAAACGACCACCCACTTACCGCTTTTTTTGGTCCTGTCGAAGGACACCATGAACAGCTCCGCGCCGATTCGCGCCTAAGTCATGAGACGTACAACCTACCTCGCGCATATGAGGGAAAAAACAAGTACCTCGAAGAAGTCTTGGACTTTATGATCCGTAAAGAAGACGAATTCTACACCGCACGCTTGTTGCCGTGGGAATTCACGGATGAACTCCATGTTGCGTGGGAAATCTTCTCCTTCAATCGTACGCTTGCAGACCTAATTCCGCACCAAGGTCTGCCACGATTCGTCACTCAAGAGAGTGAACAACACACCGATAATTTGCTACGACGAGGTTTGGCATTTATCATAGAACACGGTTTTTATAAGACTGAGCGTGGAAAGAGGCACTTTAGTTTGAACCTACGTCAAATAACTGACGCTGTGCACACAACCTGTTATTTTGGTGTTATCCATGCTTTGCTCGCCGGTAAGTCGTACTACCGGGAATGGAAGCGCAAATTCGGACGTCAAGTCAGTCGCGCAAACGACCTCTTTCAAGAAGAACGAAAAAGGTGGGCCATTGTCCAGAAATCGAGGGATGGACTCTACGTCCTAGACGCTGAAATCAAGCACGAAATGAAACGCGAAGCAGTGGTACCGACCCTGTGGGTGTTTCCTGATAAAATGGGGATTTACGTACATATGGTTAGTGGCGGAGGCCAACTTTCCTACAAAGAATCGGGCCCAGAAGCCATCAAAAACCGGGAATCCGGGGATACAATCCAGACCTTCCGTGGTCTTCCAGTCTTCGAAGCGCAATCCTTCGATGTTGAGTTCACTTCCGAACCAGTCGATCTTATGGTACGTGACCGCCAGTGTGGTGAATGGTTCTACATGCCACAAGGCAAGAACATCAAGATCTACTCTGCCGACAGCGATCGCTTTGAAACGATTGTTTACAATGATTTAGTATCGGACGGCGACGATGAAAACAAAAAGAATTGCATCAATGCTACTGGTGATGATGCAGGACGCTCCAATGGTACCGAAGCACGAACAACTGTGGATGAAGAAGGTATTCTCCTCTTCCGTCCATTCCAGACGTACCGCATGGCCTCCGCCATCTTGGCAAAGGGTGGAAACGACCTTGGAAGTACCTTTCACGGCCATCATGACTTCATGCTAAGTGATGATATTTTAAGGAAGGTCCATGTAGGACATTATACATTTTACAGCAAATCTGTAGTTAAAAGGCCAAAGAACTACCAAATCGTAGAGGACGTCATGTCTCAAGGGTACATTGGTGGTGAAGGTACGGATGTGTTTACGCTTGCTCAACTTAGAGACGCGTTTTCGAGTGGCGAAATGGGCCGCGGTGGTCAACCAAGTATCATTGCGGTAAAGACCAACGGTGGACAGCCCCGAGACAATGTACTGGACATTACTGGACGCTTCCATCAGTCGATTTACGATCAATACACCAACGAAGATACGAAGGAACACTACAAGGGTTCGAACATTGCGTATGAGGCGATGGTGGGTGCTCTTATCGAACCGTACCGTGCCAATCCGAACGATGAATTCATGCAACGTGTGAAGCGCTACAATACCGTATGCTTTCGTGGTATGCAATACACGGGACAGGGTGCAAATACCGACTACAAGCTCACGCATTTGAATACGGGCCATTGGGGCTGCAATGTCTACGCTGGTGTTCGACGCGTGCGTGATGGCGAGAACACTTTCATGAGGGATTGTGAATACAAGGTGGATGAGTCCGCCGAAAACATCACACTCGCAAAACTTTAACTTTACTATATAAAGATTTAAATCACTTTTAAAATGGAAACACAATACTTAGACTTACTGCATACTTTACTTACCAAAGGCGAACGCCGCGAAACCCGTAGTGGAACTGTTTACTCCTCCTTCGGCCATTCGTTGCATTTTACCTTGGACACCTTCCCGTTGCTTACTACGAAGCGTATGTTTTGGAGAGGCATCGTCGAAGAACTATGTTGGTTTCTTCGCGGCAGTACCAAAGTCCAAGAGTTGCGCGATCAAAAGGTCCATATATGGGACGGGAACACGGAGGAGCGTGATTACGATGCGGGTCCCGTGTACGGTTTTCAATGGCGTCATTTCGGCGCCCCGTACCAAGGTTGCGAAGCGGATTACGAAGGAAAAGGCCAAGACCAAATCAAACGAGTTATTGAATTAATTCGAAACGATCCGGGCTCCCGTCGTATATTCATGAGCGCATGGAACCCACAACAACAGCACGAAATGGCACTTCCTCCCTGTCATGTCTCGTACCAATTCTACGTAGATGCGGAAAACAAGCTCCATTGTCAAATGTACCAAAGAAGTGCGGATGTATTCTTGGGCTTGCCATTCAATATAGCTTCTACAGCACTATTGACCCATCTTATTGCCCATGAATGCGACCGTACACCGGGGTCCATCCGGGTGGTGATAGGGGATGCCCATCTGTACGAAGAACACGCCGGTGTAGCCGCCATTCAGGCCAAACGCATGCCGCACAAGTTCCCCTCCGTTCGCGTTGTGCGTGAGAAGGATGGCCTGTGGAAAGTAAATCCGAAAGAAATCCAACTAATGGACTATAAATGCCACGGTGTTTTAAAGGGGAAAATGGCAAAATGAGATACTATCAACCACACGAAGTAGAAAATAAATGCGAACTATTTGGAGTAGAGTTGTACATTCAGTTTGAAGAAGAATGGTTCGTTTACTTTACCGACGTTGTGCAGTATCAATCATTGGTACGAAAACTGGTAGGCAGCGAAGAATACGATGAATTGATCGATTTTGAGGCCGATTTGGTCGTGCAGGACGGCGAACCGGTTGAGTTTAGCGTGTATTTGAGAAATAGTAAGTTTCTGGAATGGGAAGATTGGGAGTTATTTTTTCATAAAATATTTACCTTTATTAAAGTTTGATCGTTTTCAATGTCTACCATACACTCCGCGTAAATAATACCATCTGGTTTCAAAGAAGTATCAAAGTGTTGAAATTCAATTCTTGCAACGATGCGGTAAGGACTAGAGTACGCGCGTATAACGTACGTGTTCGGTACCTGTGTCATTGGTTTGCTACAATGCATGCGTCTTACATGTTCGTACATCATGTTTCCCAACGTTTGGTTGATGTATTTGGTAAACATGTAGTATTTTGTACCACAATCTTCGTAAATGATTCGAAGCGCTTCGTATGGATCTTTCGGAATCGGTCGATCGTCCAAGTACCATTTGGTATCCCGGCGGTGAATGTCTTTGACAAATTGGGAATTCGTAAGAATGGGTCCAATGCCCAACACCCACAAGGTTTCCATCTATAAATATTATGCGTCTCATTAATAAATGCAATTAATTGGTTTAACGATATTTTTACATATTGTATTAGGGTCTATGACTAGAATGGTACAGGGCGTCATGCCCATGCACATTACTTTAACCTCATTTAAACGTCTCTCTCAACCGTGGTTTCTCATGTCCTTTAAACTGATGCGTCTTGTCTTTCTCCTTCTTCTTTTGTACAATTCCACTATCATGGTGCTATTTTTCCATCAAAACTACATTGTACCGTACTATTCATGGTATATGGGTACCATATTTTGGATCAAACCATTCACTTCGTGTCGATTCGGAAAGGCGTTTTACATCATGGTCCCGCTCACAATTGCCATGAGTACCTTTGCACTTGAACTGCATGAAATGATCCCCAATGCCGTATGGTCCGTTTATCTGTTATACTTGAGCGCATGGTACCGGTATTGTCTACCTATATAAATTTTAGGGACATGTCACGGTAATTACGCACCGAATCGGGGGTCGTTATGTCCTTTAAAATGGAAAATAGCTGGTCCGGGTGCATCGAGGTATTTACTTCTTTGGAAAGGACACCGCTTGATTTTAACGCTTCGATGCAAATCTCCGAACAAAACCATTTCGGGTTCATGCCCCATGAGGTGAGAAAGTAAGGGCCCGGGGACCATCCAGTAGGTTGGAGAAAGTAAGACAGGAAATTAAAAGGTTCTCCTTCATGTTCCTTACAAAATTTGTACGTTTCGTCGTACTGTTTCTGAGTACAAGAAAGGGTTCGAAAGCACCATTGTTTCCTACTAAAGCGTTTCTTGTTGAGGAACACTTGGCCAGAATAATGGATGGAACATGCTTCCCCATTCATGACATCCGATTCTAAGTTACTGGACTCGTTAGGGAAAAAGAGCTCGACGTGAATTTTTGGGTTTTGACCTTTGGATGGAGCAACACGGGCCGCCATCGCGTTCAACCAGTGACGTTCCATAATTTCCGCGTCGTTCTGTAGAAAGCATACGTAGATCGGTGGCATTTATATATGAACATATGTATATTTATATGATTATTTAACTGTCTGTATCACTCGATGAATTATACGAATTAGCACTGGTGGCACTGGACGAATCGTATTCCAAATCCGTCATTTCGTCCAATTCGCGTTCCAAATCGTTCAATTCCTGATCGCTCATGCTATCGTAGTCCAGAAACGAAGAACGAGCCCCGTTACCTGCCCCGGGTTGACCTGAAGCCGCTGAAAGGTCAAACGCTTTCAATACAGGGGCAAAGTTAATGTCCTTATCAAAAAGAAGCTCTTTTATGGATTTGGGCACTGTTTCGAAATCGGACTTTTTATTTGAAATTTTTCCATAATTTTTCCAGTATTCTTCGCTTAAAAAATAGAATGTCTGATTCATATCTTTTCCGTGATTCTGTATCCATTTCGTAGCATCAAATCCTTTTGGTTTTCGGATTTCACCAGAGCTTTTAATTTTACCATTTTCAAGGTTGCCAATAAGCTTTTTTATAAAATCATTCCTAGTCGGTGTTACTTCTGCTTCTGTTAACTCATCAGCAGCCATTGTTTGTGGATCTTTTTCAACACCGGCGTTGTTTGCCGTAATAGTTCCGGTGGCGCCATAAATGTATTTTGCATACATGAATATTTTGCTACCGTTTGCTGTATCACCCATGATTTTATCTCTGATTTTCTTTGCATTCCATTTTTGAATCTCCTCCCAGTCCCAACCAAATTTCAACTTCATGAGTGTGGTGAACAGCGCCCATTGCATTTTAGATCCATCGTCCAATGGAGACACTTCCTCCGCGGAGGTCTTGTGTGCATTCAAAAACATCAATCCGTTCGAATCCCAATGCAAGTTCTCCACCGTAATTTCGAAATCTCCGCGGTTTATCTTTCCAATACTTTCCATTCCCTGTTCCCAAAGCGTATTGAACGGTTGTTCTTTCACTATATCCGGGTTTGCTTCTGGTTCGGGGTCGTACAAGGTAAGTTCTGAATCGCTCTTGTACGCATATTGTTTACCATCCTTCTCAAACGTTACATAACCGTCCTCTAACGGAAAGGTTTCTAACTTTGCAACACGTGTTAAACCTCTTAAGTCGGTCGTATCCGCAATAATTTTAACTGGTGTGTCAGTGCCGTTCATTAGTTTGTTGCCCCGTTCTTGAAGCGGGATGGAACCAGCGGGTGGGCCCAAATCACGCTCGGTTGCATCTGGGGCCGGTACATCCGCATTGGTAGGTACTGCGTTATCCTCCAGTGAACCACCGTCTGGGGATACTTTATTAAGCATGAAATCATATAATTTGGTATCCAAATCTTTGGAATATTTCCTACCTTGTTCCCACTTAAATATTTGTTTTTGGATACCTTTACAGTGGAGCGCTTGACCCTGCTTTAGTCTCTTTTTCATTTGATCTTCATCTTCACGATATTCGTTCATTCTGTTAATTACCTTGTCCCTTAATTCTTCAATTGGTGATGAAATATCGGTAATGTCTATAAGACCTGCAAGGTAGAACAACACTTGTTTGGAATAGTCTTTGTTCTGTAATTTACCCTCACAACCCTTTTTTAATTCATTACCAACTCCTTCTTTTTTAATAATGCCATCGTTTGTCAGATCAGACTCCGTAACTTCTGATTTATCCAACAATGCTTTTAGATCTCCGTCGAACGTTGGGCTTTTTACCGCTGCTACAAATTCAGCACTGGTCATCTTTCCAACGGTGTCTTCTTCCGATGTGACCATTTCTGTGTCCGCTGGTGTTGCGGCTTCTTCAGAGAGTTTCTCCTTCAATGCATCCAATTGACCAATCCTCTCAATTACCCTATAAGTCCTTAGAACCGCTTTCTCGTAATCATTTTTAATAAAGTCTTTCATACCCCTAGGGTTTACTTTCTCGAATATATTTTGAAGTGCGTTGAGTTGTGCGATCGCTTCTTCCACCGTCGTCGGTGTTCCTTTCAAACCCGTTTGGAAAAATTGTTTTTGAAGTTCCATTTTTAGTGCAAGAAATGCCGGCTTTTCAGTGTAGTCATACTTAAAGACATCATCTTCGGGAAGATCAGCACCATCATCCGCTAGAACCTTTGTAGAATATTTTTTGAATATTATGTCGGCTTGCTCACCCACTTCCACATCCTTAGCGACCAATCCGTCCTCGTCAAGGGCGATATACTCTCTCATCAATTGACTCCATGGTGTCAAAGATGTGAACTTAACGGACCTAACGGACTTAACAACTTGGGTCCATTCGTACGGCAATGTAGGATCAAACCCTACCATATCTCCCGAAGGAATAGTTTCTCGAACGAATCCTTTTTTCATATCACCCGTCTTTGGAGCGTATGGAATCGGGTCTTCTTTATTTATAGCAGCCTTAACAGATCCTTTCTCTGTTGGAGTACGCTTATTCGTACTGTACAAGTCGTTCAACGCGTCTCCATAAATACTTTCCCGTCGCAATAGTTTGCGCATGTTGGTGGCGTACCGCTTCCATTTTTTAAAACCCATGTTGTCCACCTTTAATCCCGGAAAGATATTTTCGTAGTATTCACTAACTAAGGTCCCAGTATCAGGTGCGAGCCGCATCGCCCGGCTATATGTATATACATTGACATACTTTCCCGGTGTACCGGTCTTCGTGTAGACAAACACTTCGTCCCGAATCTGATTCATGATCTTAAACTGGCGGTCCGCGTGTTCTTGGTTGAGTTTGTTCAAAAAATTTTGTACTGAACTCTTCAAATAATGCTCTCCTTTGGTCATATTATCTGCATCGTAATTGAACTTTCGAGCGTCGGTGATAAGAATGAATGTGGGTGGGAGATTTTCCACTCTACGTTTTTTGGCTGTTGGTTGTTCGGTCGCTTCTTCCAACTGACGCTTCGCCTTCTCCACCAGCCGGTCAAGTTGCCTTTGGTCTTGATCGATAGCATTTCGGATACGCGCGGAGTAGTTATCGTACGAGAATGGATTGTATTTGCCCATCCATTTGTAAATGTCTTGTCCGCGTTTCAGAATCTCATTATTAACTTTTTTCTGTACACCATCAAGTTTTTCTTGTAATGCAACAATCTCATTGACTGTGTCGGCATTCTTTTGATCATCTGGTATTGACTCCAGTTCCTTAATTTCAGTGACAAATTTTTGGCCTTTATCAAACTCATTTACAAACTTGTAGAAAGGGAACGAATCTGGCGGGAGAAGGTCTCGTTCCGATTCAAGTTCCTCCTTCTGTCCTTTTTCCTCGGGCTTAATTAACTCATCTATACGTTTTTGAATATCTGCTCGAAAGCCTACTACACCAATGGGTGCGTACATACCCTCTCGACTTCTCAATTGCTTTCTGTATACCCTTGCTGCATCTAAGTTCCATGTCGAAGGTGGTGCCAACTCTTTCGTGATAGCTTCAATAGTGCGTGTGCTCATTTAGCAGATAAACAAACAGAATATATATTGGTTTTTCTCTGATATAGGTATATATACCCTAAGTATGCGATTAAAATGTGTAAGCGATTTTGTAAGATCCCGGGTTTGCAGCTAAATTCCTCCGAATGGCGTACGAAAGTGCCACGAAAACCATCTAGGTGCCATTGGGTCCTTACTTTCATGGCACTTTGTATATGGTGTGTATGGATGGCTCGTGATATGAGTGGGTATTTGAGTGGCATAGAGTACGCGGGCTTTCGCGAACGTACGGATCCAGCCATCGATATATCGGGTGTGGATTTTTTGACCGATCACATAAAGGCTAAACACCAAGCGTTAAGTGCGAGTATGCAATACCAGTGCAATTTACTGTCGGAGGATGTTCTGTTCGCTTTCCAGTTCAATTCGAACGATCGTCCGTTGGAAGATAATATATTAATTTTATGCGATGGTAATGTAGTGTACGCCAACGCAAAGGTGGTACACCGGTCTAAGGACCAAATTATGTGTACAGAAGAATACGATGGAGCATTAAAGCAGGTTGCACGAAGCAAAGCGATAACGATAAAAGCGATCGACGTAGACGAGTGGAGACAAATAGAGTATAGTACGGAAGATCCAAAAGAAGCTTGTACCATTCAGCATGCCATCGATATCCTAGAATTGAAATGGTTTATACTATAAATATATAATAAAGAATACATAAATGTCATTGTATGCTAGTAAGCAGGCGGTAGAAATCACTATGCAGTTGTTTACAACTGTACACCAGTGTAAATATTGTAGTAAATGGTTTACCGAACTAGAGAATGTTGGTTGTTGGGACTGCATCTACCACCCGGGTAAGTTTGATCATGTAACCGAACGTTACGAATGTTGTGGTGCAAAACGTAGGCGTCCATTGTTCAATTATTCCTATGGTCATATGATGACGTGGAAAAGCAAAGATCGATGGAATCATATGACACAGATTTCGGAAGGGTGTACACGTCGTGATTGCATGTCAAAGGAAGATACTCCCATTCCTAAACATTGTGTAAAGGTAGATGATATTGCAACCTTGATACCGTACATGAAACGCCCATTAAAAGATCGTCCGGGGTTGAAGAAGGGTCCTTTGCGTCTGGACCGTGGTGAGAAGCGTCCTTATGCTTGTTGGACACAACCCCCATCATATGGATGATACTACATGTTCGTACGTTTCCCTTAAACATTTGTCCATTTCTTTTGACGAATTTCGCCATGCATAAATGTGAGCAACAAAGGTAATAATTAAAAAAGCAATCCACGACCATGCCTGTGTTAATCGTTCTAGGCCTGTCCATAGTTGTATGCACTGTGGAACTTTACTGATCCACCAGAAGCTAATAATGGACACCATAAATTGTAGGGAACACTCCGCACCCAAGACCATGCAGGTTGTTTCAAAAGGTATGGGCGTTTCTCGTTCTGCCAAGTAAACAAAGTCTCGTTTCCATTTGTTCCACGTCGTATAGGTCACAAAGATAGACGACAGAAAGGCAACGCATATTAAAAATGGCAAACTGTACGTGTAGGATATCATGTCAAATGCGGACATGAACGCTACTACGAAGACCGCTGGGCTATAGAAGCGATTTGCAAATTCAGCGATAGCTACTTTATTCTTCCATTTTATCAATTTAGGAACATGATCGATATGAATGGGTTTTAAAGCCATATTGTAAAATGAAGAAAACAAATATATAGTAGTATAATTTGCAATAGATTACCTTAAAAATGGACTGGGACAAAGCAGGGTTGGGAATCTTGGCAATGGCCATAACTATAGTGGCTGTTGTGTTATTCTTCTATCTGTTTCGCGATGTGCCGTTTTTAAAGCGTATAGCATCCCGTCATAATCATGTGTTCCAGATGATCCTATCGATTTTGTTTTTCATCGGATTTTCCATCTCCATCTATGTTTCATTTGGAATGAGCATGTTGTCCTCCTTTCTTTCTGGTGTAGGTATCGCTTTAGGCTTGGCTTTGCAACCAATAATGAAAAAGATGGTAGCTGGTATTGTGTTTGATACAACGGTTGAAGCAGGTGCGAAGGTTGTATGTGGTAAATATGAGGGTATTATCTGTTCGGTCGGGATGGTGCATACATATATAAAATTAGAGGATGGTTCCAAGGTATGTATTCACAATGATTATTTCAACCAAAACCCAATTGTGATTAAAACACCACACGCTGAAAAAGTTGAGTGCGAGGCTCCGTTTCTACTAAAGTATTGGTAGGCAGAAGTTGGTTCTTTTTTGTAATCTCATTTTGTTCCTTTAGTTGTCTATCCTTGTGCACTTTGCCCATGGACATAATGGTAAAAATTCCACTTGTAAAAATGGATATACTAGCAGCTAATAAATATAGACTAAACATGTAATTTTCACGCTGACACATTTATGTATTTGTATCTACTTTATATACTAGTCTTTTAATATCTTCTAAGTCCTTGTACTTTTCTGTATCAATGCAGTTTTTAACAATTTGGTTCATTTCGTAAATGTACTCTACATTTTTATCCTTTGCATGTTCGTAAAGAAGAATATTGTGTGCAATATTGAAGCACCGATTGTATGCCAAATTGAGATACGATATTTCGAGGAGAAGTTCGTCTTTGCTGTATCCTATTTCGCGTTTTCTTTTCATTTACAGTATAAATATTGTGTTTTTATACGGTAAAATGGAGAAATCGTTTATTATCAATTCTACCGATATGGAGTACCTTTACAATTCATTTCACAATAGTACCGTACTTCAAATGTGCCGAATGATGTTAAACTCCCACCTTTTAAATAATGGTATAGAGTTTTGTAAGGGGGATTGTAAAGACAGTATGGAATTAAATGCCGAGTTGCAGTCACTTGTAGAAGAACGATGGATTCCATTTTGTTCCGAAGCAATTGACTCCATTCTTTGTTTTGGGTTTTGTGTAGTGACTTACAAGGGAAATTTTCCAAGTATACTGAAACAAGGTATGTATCGTTTAAAAGTCGTTGTAACGGACAACGAATACATATGGAAAGTGTTCTCTACTGTAGAAGTTGATCAAGAAATGCTGGACTGTGAAGTATTCAGCCATTTCGGTATGGATCCCCGTATTGATGGACAAATGACATCTATTGTGACAAAAGTACTACCGCGACTGATGTTTATCAAACGCATACGTGAGACTTGTATCGACATGGAATTGCGTAGGGCCCAACCGTTTGTCTATTCCGAAATAAAAGAATCGAACAGCACACAACGTACAGAAGGCGTGGACTATGATTTTTACGCGGATTCTGGTGCAAGCGACACTCGTGATGAAATGGCCTTTTCTAGAAACAAATCTGCCGTAGAAATGTTGGAAAAACAGAAAGAGTTGTACGAGCAATACATGGGTAGACGTGCAGCAGTCAAAGCGAGTCAAAAATTGAATGATGTTGTCCAACTACCGATGGGACACCATGTTGTCAACCCTCAAATGAATACTGGAAGAGGTGATTTGGTGAATCTAGTAAAGATTGTTCAGGAGGAAATTTGTGCAGTGGTCGGTGTGCCACGTAGCATGTTGTTTGCAGATAGTGGTCCTACTGCCGCAGACAATGAAGGAATTCACAATTCTTTTATGAATACCTTGATATGGTACAAGAAAAAGTTAGGGGTGATGTTATCGGATATCTACAACAAAATTTATACAGAGGATATAATGAAGGAAGTAGACTTTAAAAAGGAGAAGGATGCGTTCGAAGCAAAGCGTAAACATATGGTAAAGGTGTTTTTTCCGGTAACCCCTTTCATACCAAACGAACAGCTCCGTTTGTTGTACGAACAAGGTGTGATTAGTTGGGATTCGTACGCGACGTATGCGCTCCGCAATGTGTCTCTCCCATTGTCGGATAAAATGAAAAAAGCACCTCCTATTGATAAAACATTGTTTGAAATGCCAAAAGAAGAAGGTAATACTGGTGCTAATAACAAAAAAAGGAAATTAAATGATTAAATTACATGCAACCTATCGTCTTCCATGGCAGCAACTTTGTAGTCTACCTTGTTAATGTAATGCTCCCCTTTGATCTCTCTCATAGAAACAAACATTTCGCCTTTCTCCGAAGCATTTTCGATAGCAAGGGTCGTCGTTTTCTCATCGTTAGAATCTCTCGTCTCCTTCAACAAATCGGCCATGACGCCCGTCTTCAGCTCCATACAGGTAGAATGTGAATGTGTACCCTGACGAACAGCGTTTACACGTAGAGTGAGGTCGTTCGCGGTCAATTTACTCAGCAGTTTCTCAACAGAAAGGTTCTGTCCATACAGATCTTTCGTCTGGTACAAACGATCACCAGCAGTGTTCGTCACGGCGGTGGTATTTGCTTGAAACAAATCCTTGCCTTCTTTACGAATAGCTTCAAGAGCAAGAGTCTGTGCTTTTCGTGTCTGCATCGTTACATCCTTGGATGCACCAAGTGGAATGGGAGCTACATCGATACGGATGTTCAGTTCATTAGTTGCCTGTTGCGAAACTTCTTCAAATTGTTGTTCTTTCTTAAATCGGATAAATGACATTTTACTTACATACATATAGGTATATATACGTCACTCGGTCTGATTGGTCTATATATTTTACATATTTTTCATGAAATGATCTTTGTCCCTATAACCGGCAAACCCTTGCACCATATGGATTTTATGTACCAAATACAGGCCATTTCCGGTCTAACAGGTACGAAGCTGGTGGAAGAAGCAAACGACATTCAGCAGACGTATGAAGTATGTATTGGTGGTCCTAATGTTATTGAAGATGCTGAAAATCAGTTTATTGAAAGGGCAAAGGCATTTGTAAATGATCATTTAGTAGACCTCATGAAAGAACTAGAATTGTCACATAATCGAAAAAAGATAAGTATATTAGATGATAAAGTATTAGGTAACAATGAACCAGCAAGCACTAAATGAACGTTACCCGAATGGAATTCCCAGTCAGCTACAAGAAGGAGTCAACTTCTTTGAGAAACTAAGCCAGAAGTCCGGCGTAAAATCAGTTACTTTAATGTCTAATTTTGGTCTAGACTTGGAACGAAGCTTGGACAGTCAAACCAATATTTACAAAGGACTTATTGTTCAAGTATCTTCTCAGTATGAACTTTCCGAATCCGATAAAGCATGGTTCCATCCTGAAATCGCAAAGGCCAGATCCCTTTACAACAAAACAAGCACGGACGGCCACATCGGTCGTTTCAATTCCACTGCTGGTGTGTATTCCACATACCATGTAGACGAATTGGGTGGCCAAGAAACTGCTGAATACACGATCGTAGATACTACTGTGCCTGAAATAGCAGAAACAACGGTAAATCATTGGATTATTTCCCACTCTAATATGCGCGATGTGTACACCGACTACAAAACGAACAAAATGGAGGGTAAGACACTCCAAAAGGCCTCCCAAGCTGTACGTGATGCCATCGGTGGCGAACCATTGATGACCTCTGAATATGTATCCTTGTTTAAAGGCGCCTCCTCGTACCATTTCTATAACCATGCTATCAAAAGCGAAGGTGAGGCACTGGTGCTTCAATCTTCTCTTATGGGATACTCTAAGGTTGATAAAAAGGGCGATGTCGCGGCAGATGCACTTGGTGAATTCATGGATATTAGTTCACTAAAACAGTCTCACCTAAAACGCGTATACAGCAATTGCAAATGGGACTCCGATTCAATGGTAAACACTCAAGTTATGCGAAAAGGTGACGCGGTAACGGGCACGGCGTACCGAATGGTAGAAGCGAGATTTTCAAGTAATGATATTAACCACTTCTTGGACGCGAGTACGGCGCTAAAACTTACACCTACACTCAGTGAACTACCAGAGGGCATTGAAGCAGACGTATATACCAAGAAGGACATGATTCCGTTTGCAATGGATGATGAAATTGTACAAAAGGTCATGCAGCAACACTGGAAAACACTAATTAGTAGTGAGTACGTACAAGATGGAAAGCTGGTGTTACCCAGAGCGATCGTAGAACAAAGTTTAATTTAAATATTTTAATCTGCTATCGCTATATCTCTGAAATGTTGGTTGATTTAACTTTACCAATTGATTACTCAAACGCAATCCACGCATCGGGGTAGACATAGCATATTCATCCCTAAATTGCAATTCATACATCATCCATTTTTTCCGCAATAGTTGTATCTCCGTCATGGTTAAATCCTTCTTTACCAGATGAATGCGTTTAAAGGTATTCATCAATCGTTGTCTTTCCATATGTACCCTGCGGTATGTACTGTCTAGATGATACTTCTTTCCAGAGAGCACGTCTGTTATACGGATGCACATGGCTACCAAACGTGCAAACAATGACCGCACTCTTGGCGACTCAATGAAATGTTCCAGTCTTGCCATACGTAGGTGTTCAAACTTCTGTGTAAGAGCAGTCAATGTTTCTTCCATGTGCGCAAAAACCATTGGCGTTAGATAGGTCATTCCATCTACCCATGAAGTATTCACGTACCAGTCGTGGTATTTCTTCGCTTCTACATTTCTCTGTCCATTGACACTACATGCAAATTCCGGTTCCAAACCACAAGTTGGATTTTCTTGAGCACCTTTCGAAGCAGATTCCTTTCGCGTCCAATATTTTGATATTTTTTCGTTCGTAAAACCACTTAGTAACATCACAAACTTGTACGTCGGATCGTCTCGCATCTTTTGAATTTGTGTCTCACGCTCTTGTTCCCACGCCAACGTTTCTGCATTATCGGGTATCCACGGTGGATTTGGTGGTTCAAACAGTGAAACCGATTGGTTTTCATCGTAGGTGTCTCCTTCTTTTAAAGACGTAGCATGATCAATTTTTACAGATGATTCTTCCCAATCCATTTTATATGCAAATGTAGATATTTATACTTCAAATGTATTCATCAAATTATTAATTTAATATATATATGTCCCTCACATTGTTGTTATAATAATGTCCCGTGTAAACCGTAACGTAACCCAATCTGAACAACTCGAAGAAACCGAAGTCCAAGACTATTCTGTAGGTGCCAAAGATTCCCAAGCTGGGAGTACCCATGCGCGCCGTATTGTTGTCACATGCAATGCTTCCGCCGAAGATCTGATGAATGGTATGTCCGTAAGTATCAGGAATGCTTCCGATGTATTCAAACCATCGTACAACCTCGAAGACCTTGACGAAGAGCAGCAGGCCTCTTTCAAAAAGCTTGATTTGAGCAAAGGTATTGTTACCGGCATTAAATTGAAGAGTGTCTATTCCAACTGCCCTGAAAATGTTACCATGTCGCTAAATCTATACGACAACAGTCCCCAAATTACCAACAATGAGGGGTCGTTGTACACACCACAGCATACCGATATGGGACTTTCTCATGTGGCAGAATCCGATGGATTCATTAATCTGGTCAACGTTCTTCCATACGAGCGTGGTCGTCCCGATCAAGCGTGCTACACGCCCTCTAACGTCCTGAACAACCGATTCATCTCCGAATACGGTGGGTACACCCTTGAGAAATTGTGGGATGGTATTGTTCCGTTTAAAGGCGAAGACTACTTCTATGTTGAGTCCGACCATGTTATACTCAACGTGATCTCAAGAAATTGGGAGATGCTTGGAATTAACACGGAACAGGAACGTAAGCGTGAGAACAAATACGTCAAAGTATCCAAAGATGTTGTCAACAACGTCATCAAGCAATTGTACGAACAGGTCATTTGCCAAATCCCATACACTTCCTTCGATGCCCTTCAGGCCAAGTTCAACGCGAACGAGGTCCCGGAAGGAAACTACAAAGTTAGCGCCGAACTCCTTGTTGAATACAAGTACCCAACCATGGGAGCAGAAAACTAATAATTTTATCTATAAACTTTACCTAAATTTTTATAAATGAACTATGCAGCATTGTCTACTGATATAAAAAAGTCTAGTGTCAACTGGGCACTTAAATCTACATGGATGGAACAAGCAGTTAGTTACCACAACGCCATCATTGAAAAGATCGTTGGTGAATACACAACTATCAACCCCAAGCTCCTCCCAAACTGTCCGGAAGGCGACGCTTATACGTACTTTTTCAAACATGAAGATATGGAGACATTGAGAAGATTGGTCGTTACAGTCGGGTTACGAATACAATCTGAATTGCATAATGAACGAGGTCAGGACTTTAGTCCATTGACCGTTACAGATTACGTTGGCGAACCAGAGTTTAAAGGCAAAATATTTATTCGAATTGGAATAGCGTTTGGTGTGGAGGCACCGTTTGAATATTATTTTTGTCGTTATAGACCCAATTCAAGTGATTGTCGAAACTACAATGGAAAAGTAATGGGCAAGGGCAAAGTTACTAGTTACCGAGGCACTGTAATATCCATGTCCGAACTGGCGGAACAACGGGCCGACTACAAGTATGTGATGGGGAAGGAGATGATGGTACCATCCATTACAGAGTGTTACATGGACGATGGACACAAGTTCAGACGGATTGCGAAAGTTGTTGACTTTACTCCTTTAAACATTCAAATGGGTAGGTCAAACAGCACGGAAATTACAGGCTACTGTATTTTTGTTGAATACAAACGTGCTCTCTCCGACGATCTTGTCAAAACCAACCCTTATATGCGTGAAATGATAGGCAAAGAATATGCTAGTATACATTTTGAGGCAAACAGTGCCATTGACGAGTGGTTGGCGGGTCATGAAAACTATGAGGGTGGACTTGTGAAGGAAAAACGTGATAGTAGTAGTATGTATGTGATCAAACATAAAGGTTCGGCAAACCCGAAGGCAAAGAATATGATTAGTCTGTACAAGAAAATGTTGATTCTTTTGAGCGACTTACCATTTGGTTCATGCATAGGGGTAGCGTTTGGCAAAATGCAAGAAAAAACGGTTACGCGCTTAAACAATACATATTACGATTACTTTCAAACAACTGTGAACAACGCCGCGCGCATGGCCATGATAGATTTCTCTTATGCGAGCAAGTGGGGCTACCGTGTGAAAAACCAACATATTAACCGATTGGCGTTTACTAGTGACAATATAGACAAGGTAATCACAGGTTTGTTGGATGCCGATGTATTTCTCAGCGTGGACAAAGTTCCATTGAAAACGTTGAACGCTGGTGGCAATGACACTATTACAGTTATATCCAGTGCTTCCAAAGGATGGGAAACATTGAGAGAGGGAGATAAAGTTAAGTTTCGAGCTAGCAGCACTAAAAAAACATTAAAGAAGGCTTCGAACGATGGAACAACATACCGCATTGGAAACCAACGAGTACCAAGAAGAGATTTAATTAAACTATAAATACAAGTACCACTTGTTATAAAATGTATAAATTTAAAGTACCTGTACCATCACGACCTCCTAAAGAACCAGCGTACATTGATACTACTGGCAGACCGTGGACCTTACCATCGAACGATGAACAGGACGACGAATATTTTACCGAATGGTCTGGTAATTTTTGGTATGTGTGGTTTCAAGGTGCGGAGTTGGAATGTCCAGAAGAAGATGAAATAATCTATGCCGATGGCTTTGAAGCGAAGGTCGTTCACGTGAATCGTCTTTATCGTACTATGCGAGCAGTCGTAGAATTAGAAGTATATAAAGATAGAAAATACAATAAAAATGTGTAATCCATTTGTCTGTTTTGAACGTGTACGGTTTTTTACGTGGGAGTTACCCCCTGACTTTTTGTATATATTTATTCTTTTAGTGGTGACCTTTGGGTTGCAATGGTTGGCAAACATAGTATGGACCGAAAACGCTCAGGTCACACGAAACTTATTCCAAGAACCGAAAGAAAAACGTGGCACGTGGCGTTCTGGTTTATTGGGCCAATCACTACTGTACACCTTTATTTCCACCTTGCTTTGGATTGTTCGAATTACGGTTATTCTGGAGAGCAATTTGTGGATTTATCTGGTGGTGTTGTTAGGGAATGTGGTCGGTGTGTATTGGACACAAAGTAGGAACAAAGCGGACCATCAGAATTTGGCGGACGATATTTCTGCCATGTTGAAACGATTGAACAATGAAAGATGCGATAGTTGTGTCAGAGACCCGATTCGGAACACTCTCCGTTTGCTGAAACGCGAATTGGCTAAAATAGATACATCAGCAGCATCAAACAATGGAGAGGGAACACCATTGATGTTAAAGTACTACTAGCATCTACTATGTCCTCATAGTTTTCAAAATTAACACAGTTTACATTTACCTGATGCAACATTTTTATCTCTTGTGCCTGTAGGTTCAGACAAGTACCCCATGGCAAACTAAAATACATCAGTTCGTTTATGTAATTGTGATGAGAAAAAGAAGACCCCTGCTGAAAACTATATGGATTGTACAGTTGAACCCCCCCTACATACAGGGAAGTACCCTGAGGAGTTTTTAATACATTACACCCCTGAACAATATTATTCCCATTTTGATCTTTAATTTTTGTATCGTATAACCTTGGATGACAAAGACCATAACTATCATAATAACCTACTCTCCACCCCGAAAAACTAGAATAGCGCAAAGACGATCCTACACCCAAACCATGTATAAGCTCATGCCGTAAGACAGTACGCAAATCATACTGGTAGGAGATACCTTCACAATTTGAATTCGTATACCAACCATTTGGCGGTTCCGGATTCACCCCAATAATAAAATCATAACTGGAAAACTTTTGAGTGGCAAGACTAGAAACCCATGTGTTATTTAATTGTACGGTGGTCATTGCGGCCCATGCCAATGTATCGGTTCCTATTAAACTATCGTCAAAGGAAACCGAGAGCGACGCACCAGAATCCAGATTAGGACACAAGCCGACAAATTTATTCCATTCTTCATTTGCAGTCCATTGTAACTCTTGATTACTAAGTTTAGAAATATTCATTGGATGTTTAATTAATACCTCCTTGGCTATTTTTGACATATGTACTCTACTTTGTACTATGGTCATGCACAACAATATTACTACGTTTCGCATGTATATAATACATTTAATTTTTATTTATATGTGGTTTGTTTTGTTATCATGGCTAACAATAGTATTAGCGGATGAAAATGTCACCTGTACCGATGGTCTTTGTACTAACAATACTTGTGCATATGGATACCACAATTCAAGTACGGGGTGTACTAATGTAACCTGTAGCTCCGGGCTATGTAGCAACAACACATGCGAGTATGGATTTTACAATACAACAATAGACTGTGTTCCGTGCAATTTGTTAAAAACACAATACAAAACTGAAAAATGCTGTAGTATTTACACTACCTCTAGTCCATACAGGGCGATACCAATTGAAAACAAAGTTTATGAAAACGATACTGGTACCGTTCAGGTTGTCAGCACACCACCACGTGAAATATGCCACCATTTATGGATAGAGTATGGTCATTGTCCTCGAGTTTGCAATGCTTTGTTACCCGGAGACTTTTGTACACTTAACTCGGACTGCAAAGACATACGCAGCTGCAAAGGGTTTTGTTGTATAATTTCCGATGTGAACTGCCATTTTTGTGCAAACAATACTGGCCATTGTGATCTGTGCACCAGCGGTATGGGCTTCAATGCAACCGGTAATTTAACATGTGGCGAATGTCCATATTGGAGATACTTGACGAACAATACTTGTCACCTATTTACGAATTGTACTGCTGGATTATATCCTATCTTTGATGGCAACGAAACAATAGATCGTGAGTGCCAAGATGTACCACATGGATATTTTACGAATGCTACCAATCAACAACCATTGTTATGGACTTATTGTGTCAATAATACCTACGCACTTGGAGGAAATAGCTCCCATGATACGCTTTGTACGAATAAAACCGATTGTGTCGCGGGCTCGTATGTATTCGAAAATATTGAGAATGAAGATAGAGTGTGTGCGGAATGTATCGATGGATTTTCAAATATCACCAATCAATTGGAGTGCTACAACTATACAAACTGTACAAGTTACCAGAGTAATGGGACGAATACAAGCGATACAATTTGCAATTAAATAACAATAGTTACAATATTATGATATGTGCTACTACCACTACTCCTCAATGTTTCATTGCAAACATGCAAACGGAACTGCAAATCGAATGTCCATTCTTTGACACCCGATGTACTTTTAATTGGTTGTGTATTCATGTAGAATCCATCGTCCATATTAGCAATCCACGGGACATTGTTTCCATTGGGGGTATCCGGGCACTTTGATTGTGAACAAATGACAGAAGAAGGTACGTTGTAATCGTCTTCATCGTAGCAGGTTACTAGACCCCATGTACTTTTGGCCATTGCTGTCGGTGACCCATCTACTACATCGTAGTACTCTACAATCGGCGAATCCTGAGGATCCCAACCGAAACACCCGGTAACAATGCAGTTACTATCCTTTCCACTAACACAGTCCGCTAAATAATGGTGTGGGTCTGGCCTACAAATCCGAAACTTGGTTGTTCTCGTACGCATGTATGGATTATCATAGATAGGTGTTTCGTACCCAACAAATATGGATTCCAAGACGGCAAACAATGGATCTTCACTAATCCCTGTATATTTCTTGTCAAAGGCATAAAATACACCAATACCATACGGTTGAATGTGCTGAAATTGCGTAAAGGTGGTACAGTCCGAAATAGATAAAGCGATGGATGCTTTCACAACAATATTATCGTCCAAACAGTTTTGTTCAAAAGGTGAAATAGACATACAATAATGCAACTTGACGTAAAATTCGTACGTCCGCATGGAAAAAATTGTATCGCAATTCAGTTGAGTTACATTTTGACAGGCTGTGGTTAACGTAAAAGCACTTCTAGCTGTCGTGGAAGTTATCATTACCGTCTGCAAATTGCGTTTTTGGTCAATAAATCCTAACAAATGGTCTTCCATTGCCACAATATCATCCATTGTTTTCGGTAGAATATACCTCGTATCGTTTGCAATATGGTAGACTTCGGAATCCAATACGTAATCCATGACCAAACGATGACCAACATCACACTGCTCTATTTCGTAATCGATAAACCGAATGTTTGCATCGCTGTATCCCATGTCCACACATGTACCGTCTGCACATATAAAACCAAGTGGACATCCAGCGTTCCTTCCACAGGTTGTAGTACAAGTCTTATTAAAGTCTTCGTGTCTCAACATACACCCTATCCCTTCAATGCATTTGTTAATCGTACACGGATTATTGTCGTAGCATTGGTCTACGTCTCCGCGGCATACACCTTCATGACACTGATCGTTAATCGTACATCCCAGACCATCGTCGCATGGATGTCGTTCATTTAACGGAACAGCAATACAATCTCCAGTATTCATATCACATACGCCAATAGAGCATACGGAATCCAAATGTGTACAGTCTTTTTGAATTCCCGAAGCACACATTCCTTTCCAACACTCGTCCCCCATAGTACATGCATTATTATCAGAACATTGGGTTCCATCAATCGCCGCGGTCATGACACACCCTTGGCCCTTCACACATTGACCAGTAGAACATGTACTCCCGGTATCACAGGTTAAATGTTTTCCCTCGCATTTAAATCCTACGCAAACATCATTTATGGTACAGTCATTGTAATCGTTGCAAACCGATCCATTTTTAGGTGATTGTAACACACAAGTGTTACGACTGGTATCACAAAATGCATTGTAACATACACTACCACCGCACTCCTCATCTGTAACACAACAGTCTTCCACAAGTGCATGTTTACATTCGCCATCAACACATTGGTCTTCCGAGCATGGGTTAGTTTTGTAACAGTCTTTGTGTTCAGTACACTTGTTACGTGTTAGTGCAACTATAATCCCGGTTCCAGCGCCAATTCCGAGAAGAATAGCGATGGCAGCCAAAATTGTTATAACCACACACCCAGTCGAGATCCATTTCTTTCCCGGGAAACGTGGCGTTCGCATTTCTATATTTATATATAATTTATATACGAAGTTGCAAATGAATTAAATATTTAAATGTATATAAAAACAACATTATGCTTCTAATATTATGAGAGCATTTTTATTTCTCTTGCTCATACTGACTGTAAATGCAAAGTACGTCACTATCGATTCCATTGCATCTTCGCATACGGTAGATAAAACAAGCTCTCCGGGATCTGACTTGTACCCGGGGGACGGTAGTTACGATGCAGCGAATGCTGATGGGTGTCGAACTCAGATTGCCGACGGTACATGTCCAGAGGGTCCATGCGATTGTCCCACGGGTTCCGCGTGTATACCGAAGAATCCATTCGTAACCGGGTCTGTGGATACTTGTCGTACATTGACCACCTCGGTTTACCAAGGTACTAGTGGGTACGATTACGAAGCATCCAATGTTATCTATTCGCCTACTCAAGTTCCATGGCTGACGGCCTATTCTACTGAAAAGGTAGACGCCGAAGGTTCAGCCGACGGAGCTGGTTCCGAGGACAAGTACCATTCTTACAAGATCCAACTGAACGAAGTCAATGAACTCTTGTACACTGGTTGTGAGGTTTCCCTGTCCGGTTCGTTGGTAGACGCTACCGCCGGTAGTGGACCAGAATTGCAAGCGGTTGCAGTTTTTGACAACAGTCAGTCTAGCACGGTCACATGTGTCTTTCGCCCACTTAACAAGGGTTATTTGGGTATTGTTAATGTAAACATCACCTTTACAAAAGACCCGGTATACATGGGTATTGGGGAGAAAGAGATAGAATCTATTGAAATGCACGTTCGGTACTCACCGGATCAAAGCGATGACGAATGGCACAATCCGTTGCATTCTCAATGGGAAACCGGGTCCTTTAAAGCTATCTTGTTCCCAGATCACGACAGGAACGTAGCAACAGATGCAAGATACGATACCGCATTGACAAATAAAGTCGCTGCTGACACTGCTGTATTTCGATTTCATCAATTTAATGATGGTTCCGCCGATGTTGGCTACGACAATACACTGGCGAGTGCTCTCAAGGGTACTGTACAACTACCAGTAAAGGGTACTTTCTTCGATGGACGGTACAAAATTGCGGAACAGTCGGGTGTAGAGGCACTCCTTGATAAGATTGGGGACGGTGTTATGAGAAAGGAGGGAATGGACATCCATTATGATTTCAAGGATTTCTACGACGCATCCAAAAATTCATTTAAGAATGCAAATATCAACATGAACCCTGTAGCATTGTTTACGGACTACATCCAAGACGCCGATGTGGATACCTCCCTACAAGAACATGCACAATATGTAATGGAACACGTGTACACCTTTACATACGGTGGATACGATAATAGCGAACTGTCCCATTTTCAAAAAGATTATCTTTCTTGTCCATTGTGCGAAGCTAGAATTGTATTTAAAGCGTTTCGAAAAACTGGAGCGTATGACTCCACACAAGGGGGCAGTGGGAGCGATTTGGACGATTACGTTATGCGTTACCATACCGATATTAACATTGACCATCTTCCTACCAGTACAAACACGGTATTTTTGGATGACATTGATGTTACCGCGGTCGCCATTGCAGATGGACACAGTGCACAGGGCGCATTACGTTTACCAACTGAAGATGACCCCCAAAACCCGAACGGTCATGCATTGGGTGAATTCTTTACCGTAGTGAAAGCACCTACCAAGATTGAATACAATTCCCTTATTGATACCTTCGAGTTATTGGGTACCAGATTGGTGGTCACCGGCGGAGCAGGATCAACAGATATTACAACTACCGCTACACAAGGGTGTGACGCTGGTGCGGGTCCATTGTACCAATTGGGTAACGATATTGTATCCAAAGCTCAGAATATTTTTGATAGGGATTGCCGTATTGTTATCCCAAAGGTAGACTTTGGTACAGTAACTACGTTGGACTATACGAATGCGTTGTCCGCAACCACCTCTTCTACCATTTATGAGACGGATTTGCGTCAGATCTTTTCCGGAAACACGGAATTGTCCCTCTTGAGACGTAAGGCCGACACCCAAGCCATCAATACCGGGTCCCAAGTCACCTTCGAAATTAGCAAGGTCGGCGTAACTGGTGCATTGTCCTTTACGATTAAGGGCTCGAACACCATGCTTGGTTATGGTAGCGATGGACGTGAATGTACGGAAGCCGATGTTACAGCAGGCGACGCTGGTTGTAAGGGTGTCCTAGCAGCCGGCGAAAACCAAGTAACTACAGACGCACTCGACAACGTTGCTACCACTGTAACGGTGCGATCTTCACCAGATTGCTTTTTGTACATGGATGTTGAACTACATGACAATAGTGCCACTTTTGCGGTATATCCGTTGCGTCTACCATGTGTACGGACAACAGACCAAGTTGGGGATGAATTGAATCTTACGTACGCATTTACTTCTGGCTACTCCTTATCCAAAGATGTTGTGTCCGCGGAAATTGATTATGAATTGCCCACAGATATGCTATTGTCCGTATTCGATTATGGCTTCGGTGCATGCGCCAAGAACGCTTCCAACTACGATGTATTGGTCAAACCAACTACGTGCGTAGACGATGGTACACATTTGCCAGTCACCGGGTGGGTGGACGATGGCACTAGCAAAATTACATTGGATGCAGCAGATGATATAACACTTCTTACCTTGAAAACTTGTGATGATAGCAGTGATGGCATTGCTGATACGGAAGATAATTACCAAATCGTACACTTTCTTGGTATGGTGTACAGACGAGACTTCCTAGAAGGTGGGAGAACCAAATCAAGGACCTACTGCCAAGACCAGAAATTTGTTACGTCACTGAGACGAGACGCACAGGCCACCGTCACCGTTGCTACTTTGGTCAGTCCAACATTAGAGCGTAGCGTCATGGTAACTGAATTGAAGTGGATTGGGTGTTCTTCGGAATTGGAAGTCTGTAAAGGTTCTTCCGATTGCTACAAACTATCGGTTGCATTAGACTCTAGAGAAAGGGATTCCTTTTCAGATCTCTGGTCCGATTCGGTCTTGAAAGATGTATTTGAACCTACCAGTGGCGGAGTCAACAGCGATTCTATGACAGTCGTCCATTCTTTGAGTGCGGGATCTACCGGCCATGTATGGTCTTTAGAATCTCAATGTGGTCCAGTGTATTCATGTACGGATGGTGCAGGTACACATTTTGGTGACTTAACCAGTGGAACGGAGCAAGACGTTGTTCTTAGAGGTCGGTTTGAAGGCGTAGACGTCGATACTGACGTGAAGGTGAAGACTAAGTTTTCGGAATGTCCATTGGAATCGGCCACCACGGATCTTGGAGGTGAGTTACTTGTTGGTATGGAATTGACCTGTCAGTCACCGGATGGATCGGGCGGATGGAATACTACCGTCGATGTTGGAGGTTCAGGTGCTAGATCGACCGTTGATTCGGCGGTTTCAGAAGATGTCGCTGGTACCGAAACACCAAAACAAAACTGTGCCACCGCTCTAGCAAGTGCAAAAGCCATCGTGTTTAGTGATATCTATTTGGATGGAAGAAACTCCACTGGGTTGGCCAATGCAGTTGAGTGGTCCTTTCGTGATATCGATTACAAAATTAATCGGTACGAAGCCGATCTATACGGTAATAAGGACCCAAGTAAGCAAATCTCTTCAGACCTTATGATGGAAATTCGTTACAACAGTGCCAATACCAACTACGATTGTGAACAGAAAAAGAGCGGTCTTACCGGTCTTCCAACCTCCTTTGATTCCAACATTCTTAAATGTGCAGCCATTGCTATCACAGCCGAACAGGCCAAAACCTTGGAATTCGATCTGTTGCCATTGCAAGACGCAAACATGGACATTTTTGAAGTAGAAATGATTGCGGTACTCAGAAACGACAACCTCGAACAACGGCGTCTACGAAGAACCTACACCATCAATAACTTGAAAGCAGGCAGTATGGTTGATGAAAGCTCTGGTGGATTCCAAGTTCTGCATGCTACCAAAGAAATCTCAGACTATACCGAATCAGATGAAAACGCCACTGAAGAAGAGAAGAACATTCATGAGCATCTTCATGAAATGGAACCACTTCTAGTCGGAGGAGTTACACTGAGTATCATTATTCTAGCCATTATAGCTTTCTTGTACTGTTACAGAGAGGACCGACATAAAGAAATTGCGGATGCTGTGAACAAGAAGGTGAATGGTATGAGTATGGAAGAGAACGAACAATTGATAGACAATGGCTTTCAACCGAGGTACAAAAACTTGCGATATTAGTATAAATAGTAATTAAAAATATAGAAATGAATCAAAAATGGTGTACACTATTTGTAATAGCCTTCTTTACTCTATATTACTCTACCATTATTCTAGTCCAAGTAGACTCTAGAACTATGTACACGAATTTATTTGGAACTACATGCGATATCCTGAACTCTGTACCTGACCCTCAGTTCGCAATAGCTGTTCGGAAATATCAGACACCATTCACGTACCGGACAACCAAAATCACACTCAGTACATGTTCGTATATGTTTCGAACCACCGAAAAATGGGAAATTCAATATAGACCTGTCGTTGGAGACCACATACACTTAGGGATTGCTGTTCAGTTAGGGGGCCATTTAATTACACTCCATGATAGGAACATGAGTGAGCCTGTACCGTACGAAGATTTCCATCCTGTCGATACTTGTGTACACCCGCCAAAATATGCATACATAAAAAAATGGTATCATACAGGTGTACACACCCATTGCGATAATATTATACACGTTCATCCATGGTCGGCACCGAAACAACTACGTGTAGAAGGTAAATCAGTAACCTTAAAAATGTGGTTTGAATCGGTAGGCATAGAAATTGGATCGACTGATAATGTACTGAGAATACCGGGAAATCCATACTATGATGAATGGGTACTTGAATATTACGTCCATGTGAACGACGAGTATCCATCGCTCAAAACAAACTCTGTAGAAGAAATGGGAAATTTGTGGTTGGTAGACCATCATGCCTTCATAAAATTGTACAGAAAGAATGAAAACATACCAAAGAAAGACTTTAGTGTCTTGAATTATTACAGTAAAAGTAAAATTGGTAAATACCCTAGTCGTTATTAATAGTACGGAGCGCGTCTACCACGTTTCTTTGGCTGTTGCATGTCCATCAAAGCAGTCATATGATCTCTAGCACTACCACTCGAACGGTACTGTTTGACGATACTCAACGCCATGTTCTCCGTGTTTCGCTTCTGTTTCTTTGTCGAAGCCGCATGAACAACTGGTGCTGCTACTGCCGGGCGCTTCTTTTGCATAACCGCCGTGAACTTTTCCTGCAATTCTGTCTTTTGAGAGATCTCTTTAAACTCATTAAACTTTTTAATTTGCGAAGCGTGGGCTCGAGAAGCACAATGCGCGACTCTAAGCAACTGCATCGACTGCTCAGGAAATTGTTCGGCCATTTGCAAAATACTCTTTCTGTTCTCCTCAGTCATCTCACTTTTGTCCAAATTCTTTGCCCATTGGTTAATAAGGTCCTCGGATAGAGCTTTTGCGGCCGCTAACGTCTTTGCAGCCTCATCGTCTTTTTGCTTTTGTAGCATTGTACGTAATTCTTCAAGCTCTTCTTGTTCTTTTGTCTTCGTGGATTTCATGGCCTCGAACTCTTCTTGTTGTTTGATAATCACCTTCATCATTTCCTCACGTGACATCTCAGTCTGTTCGGGTGCAGCCTCGGCTTGGGTCGGAGCGGCGGGTTCAACTTGTTTTACTTCTTCGGTTGGCTGTGGGGCTTCAGGTGCGATTTGCTCAGTACTCATTTTAGAAGCATACTGTTTTATTTTATAGGTCACTTTTTCTCTTTGGGTTTGATTCAGTGCATTACTGACGAATGCAATCCTACAATCTGAGCGTCTAGGGTTGACACAGAGCGATACTTCAATTGCGGTTTTTTTAGACTTACCCGATGCATACTGTGTGTGCATGTGTTGTAAAGACAGTCCGGTATAGTAAGCACCGTGTTCACCTTCAGAAATTGCGTGTTTTGCGAACTTGGATTGGAAATTGTCATCGTTGAGCTTTCCAAGAACCCACAAACGACCGTCGGTATCCGTCCATGATCGTTTTATTGTACCGACTTCCATGTCATTATGATGTTCCATGCGTATTGGTACATTGGCCATGTCAAGCGCTAAGGTTTCATCCCTAGTGAACGCGAAAGTTGGATCATCTGCTTCAGGCTGAGTATCGGTAGGTGAGAGTACGTTACCTATGAAATAAGACATTTATTATAATATATGAGTATTTAAATAGTGCTATTCTTCTTAAATGAAACGGTTTCTTACATACGATCTTGAAACTTGCTTTTTACAGAAAGGACAAAAAAGAATTAACCAACGAATGCTGGAAATCGCACTCTATTGCAAAGAATTTTCTTTTTCCAAATTGATTAATCCATGTGATCAATATAACAATGGTGAAGAAGTTATTGATTCGTTAAATAAAATGGACCAAAACCCGGAAAAGTCTCTTAGATTTTGGACGAAGCTTTTGGTTGAAAAACGGCATCTAAAGAGCCATTTGAAGCGAGCTGGACAAGAAAAACAGGCGGACGCTATTTCGACACTGTTACAACGGTCACAGAAAGCTCTGGACAATAAAGGAGAGTACACAACCAGTCAATGGCTGTACGCACTGGAGAATAACAAAGAAGATGTTAAACTCGCAAAACAATACTTGGACAAGTACGAAGTTGAAGGAACCAACGGTCCATTGTTCTATGATTGCAAGAGCACACTGGAAGAGGCTCTGAAGGTCGGTACGGGACGCACTTGGGTGGCGCATAATGGAAAATCGTTCGATGAGAAAATTGTGGTGGGAAATTGCGCACGCGATAAAATAAAATGCGAAGTAGTCTTTGAAGATTCGCTCCCGATGTTCAGAAGAACCATTACATCCGACTCGTACTCTCAACCATTATTATACAGAGGCATTTTCGGTAAAGGTTATAAAGCTCATCACGCGTTGGATGATGCGATAGCATTGTATCAACTCTTAGAATACGTATCGGATAAAGAGAGTATAACTATAGAAAAGCTATTCGAAGTGAAGAAATCTCCAATCAAAAAATACGATTCTGACTTATCGACCATCCGGGGGGTTGGTCAAAAGTCAGTAGAGAAGTTCAAGAAAGGTGGTATTCATACCAAGAAAGACCTGTACGAATGGGTACAACTACATTCCCATGACGAATTCTTGAAACAGTTCCGCGGAGTTCATAGGTACAAAAGTTTAGCAGACAAGCTCTATCCCATTTGATTTATTGATCAAAATTAATGAAAAATTATTAAAACTTAAGATTATGGTATCCCGGCAGACTATTCGGGTCATTAGAGGCGGTTTGTAGTGGGTCCCACTCTTCATTTGGAACAGTATACCACCATAGACTATCATCGTTGTTTTTGGTTCTTCTCTTCCACGAACTGTATTCATATTGTAAAAGCCTGCAAAATTTATAATCGTAACTTAAACTCACTTCTCCTTTACGACCGTTATAACTACCCATTTCTGTTTCGTAATTAATACCATCCAGTTTTATAGGTGTTAAAGAACTCTGGATTTTCTTTCTTGTTTCATTGTATTCTAACCAACTATCTAGTTTAGTAAAATAAATCGGTGCAACGGGTGGGCTGTGGTAAGGCAATACACCATTGTCAAAATTTTTTAATATAGTTTGATCATTGGGAGCTGGCTTGGACGTAATTATTTTCTCTCCAGCTATACGCTTTTGGTTATTGTCTTTGCGAGTCTCTTGCAACTCCTTTTTTTGGTAATCACGGAGCGAGTCGTCTGAAACCGCAGAGTTGAAATAGTTTACTTCTTCTTTTTCTTCATTTGTTTGATTGTTTACGGCGCTTTGAAAAACTGTGGTCATAATACGTAGAAGGTTCCTTTTTAAGGATGGGATAAAGAACCAAACCGGTCCCATATCTTTTGTACCATCATGACTCCATACGTGTTGGTTAATCCAAGCCAAATATTCGGGGTTATTTTTAACGTCTTCCATTAAAGAGTCTGGGTCTTCAATATAATCTACCTGATATTCAAAAAATGGATTCTTTCTAGAATATAATTTACAGAATAACTCCTTTGTTCGTTTTCCTTTGGCTGGGAAACTATCCATACGTAAAACAATAATTAAGGTAATTTATAGAATTTTTACACTAATTTATTTATACTACATGTATAATCGCCGAATGGACTCAGGGTATTAATATCCTTAAATTTTAATATGCAATAACATTATTATTCAGTCGAAAACGTTCCATTTGACTCCTTTGTACACCAAGCAAAAACTCCAACTGTCTCACTCTCTCCTGCAAGTTATTGATGGTCGTCATCGCTTCTGTGCAGGCCGCCTTAGCCAATTGGTTATCCTTCTGTAGTTGACAGACATATTCCTCTGTTACCACCCGCTGCCTCTTATTACTCTGGTATTCCCCATCAAACTTCCGCTTCTGTGCGTGGGTTGTGTGTGTTTGTATTTTTACACGTTTATTGTCAAAATCGCACGGTGATTCTCTTGATCGTTTAGGCATTTTTATAATGTTTTAATAATACTTATACTGGCAGCCACTTCTCGATAATTGAATTCGATATACTATTCGAGTTCCCGCTGGTTATTCCACAGTAATTGGAAATGTAGTATTGAACAAAATTCAACAGTTGCGTGTTTTGTCCGAATTGAGAAATATTGTGTTGTGCGTACGCCACAATTATATTGGAAATGAGTTGCTCTAGACATCGGATATTATTTTCAAAAAGTATGCGTTCACAAGATGGACCGAGCCATTTAATCGCCTGTAGGGAGGTGCAGAACGACGGGTAGATAGGGCCACACATTCTTTGTATGCCTATATAGGTCAATAGCTCCAACAAAGCACGTGCGTCCGGTAATGCACTATGATTGTCCACAATTTTTTTACGAAGGAGAGAAAAATACAAATCGTGGAGAGTATAGGAAGTCTGTTTTGGTATGGCTTTTCTGCAAAATAGTAACGAATCAAAAAAGAACCAATTCAATGGTAACTGTAACTTCCTTCGCTTCGCCTCTACTTCCATCATCACTTTATCGCTTTTGAAATTATTGTGCGCAACGAGAAGAGCAGCACCTTTCGTTCTAGCGTTTACAAAGTTCAGAAACATCTGCCATCCATACTCGAACAAACACGCGGATTTACGTTTCAAAAAGTCCTCGGTTACATTTGCGAACTCTTCAGACATAGGAGGAGGTAAAGGCCGGATACCGGGATCCATTGTTATTGAAAATACAGCACCAGTCGCGACGTGTATGGCTCCAATCTCCCAAATATAACATTTACCGAGGTCATTTGGAATGCCAACGTATTCTAGGTCGTAAATGAATAAGTTTGGGTAGAATTGTAAACACTGTTGCTCGGTTATTAAAGTACCCATTCATAAAATGATAAAATAAAGCTTATATACAAAGAATTATAAATTATGTGTTCATGCAGATAAGTATTGTGCAAGAGCCTTGTTCATCTTTTTCTTGTATTCTTCCGGTTTTTGCGGATGATTTACATCCCGGACCCATTCGAATCGATTGTCTTTGGCCAGCTGCCACAATTTCTCCCTGCTTGCTGGAATATCCTTGAAAAGACTCATAAGTTTTTCAGCGTTCGTTGGTAAGTCTCCAATTAACAAAGACTGTGTAGTAATGGCATATACCATCTTACAGATCTTTTCGTCCGCGCTTTCGGTGTTCAGCCATTCTTTCGCTCCTTCGTGGTCCATGAATGTATAATTATAACCATTCACGGTCAACAGCTGTGTGTATTTCTCGGCGACCGATACAGGGATACCAGTATGCGCTCGTGTACCATACATGTACACGCATCCAAACCCATGCATAACATCGGCATCGTTGTGATAGAACTCGTAGAACTGACCGATTCGTACGAAGATCACGCACTTAAAGTCCGTCTTCTTCTTGTGGACCCAGTATCGCTTTAACGGGCTGACGCCATGACCATTGAAGAGATCGTCGCGATTTAAAAAGTCACGGTGTTGATCATGGTAGTGTTGACCTTTTCGTAAACGCAAAGCAGTGTTTTCCATCTATAATTAGTAGGTATTGTTGTATAAATGTCTGAATATGAAAAGAAGAAAGTTGAGGTTGAAGAAAAAATTAAAAACGTAACCGCTTATATTAAAAATTTGAAAAACCAAATCGAACGAAATACACAAAGTTTGCTGAAATGTAGGCGCGGAACCCTGAAAGGTATGGATAGCTGTGGATACTACGACGGCATGGAAGTTATCTTACAAGGGAAATTAACCAAAGCCGAGGAAAATTTACGACACCAGAAAGCGAAACTACGTGTACTGAATATAAAAATAGAGAGAGCTAAGAAATTAAAGTTCTAACTTGTCTTCTGGAACTCGAATGATAATCTTCTGTACATGACCATACCATAGGTAAAACTCGCGGTGTATCGCCAATAAATTTTGAAACTATTCGGAGCATTCATAGCCACAATTTACGTTATACTTGCGAACCAATTGGGAGAATGGTCCATCCCTGAGGTCTATATTCACCTAAGAGTCCCCATACAAATAAACCAACAACCGCAATCGCACCATTCAACACGAGGTCTTTATCGTTCACGATCACGTCCATGATGTTCCACAAAGCAACCCATACAATAATTCCAACAATTCTATTTAAAAACTGAATAATAGTTTGTCTCTTATCCATTTTACATAAAAAAAAGCACATTTATACTTTAAAACAACTATGAACTTTCTACAATTCGTTGCAACTATCCTTTCCCAAGGGCCGGAATACGAACAGCAGTTTCAACCGGCCAAGGTCCACACACCAAAGCGCCGCACAAAACGATTAAGGGCGAGGACGCCACCAAGGAAGAGGAACCAGCATCGTACCACTGGGTTTGACAGTAAACATACACAACGTTACTAAATCATATCGTATATGGATTTCGTACCTTTAAACTTACGATCGCTTCTCTGATCTAACGTACCGTCGATGGTATTTAGTTTGAATTGGACAGATTTATACATGTAGGGATCCAATGTATTTTCACATATAACATATTGTATACTACATGCATTTTTTTGTCCAATACGATGTACTCTATCTTCACTTTGTAACAAGACACCGGGGGTCCAGTAGAGCTCAGCAAATATTACATGCGAAGCCCTCGTTAGAGTTATACCAGTACCAGCGGCCAACATACTTAGGACCGCCACCTGATACTTACCGGCTTGAAATCCCTGTACATATTCATGTCTCTTTTCAGTCGGCGTATCTCCATCAATTCGCATGCTCTTTCCATCGCAGACTTCCTCGATAGCGTCCATTAAGCCTTTGTGGTAACAAAACACCAAAAATGGGGTTCCATTCTGTATCGTGTCTTTTATTAATTTCTTGATTGCTTTTGCTTTGCATTCAGATGTTAACAGGTACAGTTCGCTGATGACCGCTTTTCTTCGGAAATCTGCCTTTTGTACTTCCTCTGAACAGGGTACCATCTTCGGTATTTCCTCGTTCAACTCTTTCCATTCTTGGAATAAAGGAATCAATTCATACGTATCCCGCACGCCCAGTTCGATGTGCAGTTGTGACCTGTTCTTTACAGGCAAATCCTTTAATACATCTCGTTTTAAGCGTCTTATCATGACAGTTTTAGTAGCCAACCAGTGTACTTCGTGGGGATTACTACTCCCACTATCATCCCAATACCCTAAGGGCGACATTTTTCGGTCACAGTACCGTTCAGCATACTGTTTGAAAGAAGGAAAGAATTCTTTCTGAACGATATGCGCCTGAGCGTACAATTCACAAGGTCGGTTCAAGGCCGGGGTACCAGTTAGCAAGAGTGTGTATCGTATGTCCTTTAACAACGGTGAGAGGGCTCGTGTTCGTTGAGAACGATGATTCTTCAGATAATGGCTTTCATCACAGATCACCATATCAAACCCGAATTTGCGCAACTCCACTTTCTTCTTTACTGCCAATTCGTACGAGGTTATTACAGGGTAACCAGTTAATTCGTCTTTACCTGTCTTTAGCATGCACACCTCGGTAATTCCCAACCATTTTTCGAACTCGGCTTTCCAATTGTAACGCAAATACGCCGGGCAAATTACCAGTAACTTTTTTATCTTGTAGTACTCCGATAAAGCAATGGCTTGTAAGGTTTTACCAAGTCCCATATCGTCCGCTATCAACGCTCTACCATCGAAATCACGCACAACTTTCTCAATACCGATTTTCTGATAAGGGAATAGGGTATTGTACAGTTTCGTCTTCTTAAAGGTAGTGTCGAAAACGCCCTTTGGTTTTATTGACAAAGCCTTCTCGACTTGTTCTGGTATACATTCGATGTATAACCCCATTTCCAGACATAGACTCACAGCGTTATCAATATCTTCCATTGGTACCAAGTATGTATTTCTCTTCATAACATTGTATGGTAAAGGTTCGAAACCTCGTTTAACCTTGATAACGACTTCTTTCTCATTCTTTAAGCTGAAGACTGCTGTGGGAAGCTTTTTTTGACGTTTGTGGGCATAAAACACGGACATTTGTAAAATATGTATGGGATAATTTATACTACTTATTAAAAATAATTTGTTTTACTACCACCATCGTTTGGATCAAACAAAAGATGAAATTTTTTTTTTCTGAAATAACAAAAATAATTCGGGACCATTTGGTCCGTTGGTCCCCCTATCAAAAAAAAACCAGCACCTTATAACAGGTGTAATTGTAGTGTGAGACCGTAGTCTTTTTAACCCCTGCTCTACCCTGT
>CERI01021240.1_pt1 | contig 45510 bp, 5 predicted proteins | sample 350261 | NCBI WGS metagenome assembly CERI01 (sample SAMEA2620979, study PRJEB7988) | marine metagenome | isolation source: saline water (ENVO:00002010), including
ACAGGCGCCAGTAGGCCGTGGATCCGTTCCACTGCCACAGGTGCCAGTAGGCCGGGGATTCGCTCCACCGGTACAGGTGCCAGTAGGTCGTGGATCCATGCCGCTGCCACAGGCGCCAGTAGGCCGTGGATCCGTTCCACTGCCACAGGTGCCGAAAAATCGTCAATTCTTGCAACCACAACATCACCCGCCTTTACGCCACGTACCGTCAGGGGTACGCGACGTTGGTGTTGGTGTCGCCTCGCAAAGTACGAGTTCAGGGACCATGCCAGGTTTTGCAAAGAAACGCCTGGCCCCAGAAGAATTTATTTTTGGACTACCTCTTCACGAAAATACCGTCGTATCCAATTCTACGCAACAACATCTGAAAAAACAGAAGCGAAGACAGGAAGCATCGACCAAGACCTCGTCGGCACCACGAAAAGATGTGATCGATTTGGTAGACGATAGTGATTGAGTTCAATAATAAAAGTGATGATTCACACAAACACAAACGTTGCATCGTCTTTCTTGCGGGTGGAGAGGTAGCGCAGTAGGGCGCATTGATGCAACAAAGAAGCCCCGACCAGAGCAAACATTGCATATAAAACAAAAAACATAGTTTCCAGACCCGCTTGTGCTTGTTTGAGCTCGCCCTGTACCGCTACCAAGAACAGATTTAGTTTGTGCCCCTGCTCGGTCACGTCTTGTAATTGTTTTGACGCGTCACGCAAGGAAATATCGACTTGTTGTATGGTCTGATTAAAGACAACTAATGTGTCCACGAGTTGGCAAGCGTCAGTAAGATGCGACATGGTGTCAAGCTACCGTGGTCGACTCCGCGCCACTCTTTGAAGTTTTCATTTTTTCTATCAGACAAAATCTGCCGAGACCGAGCACCAGTTCTCCTCCTTTCTCACGTACGCAAGACTGCCCAGCCGCTGGTACCTGTTCATACACAGTCGCGACGCAGGTTTTTCGTTTTGAAACATGACTGGCCATGTATCATGGTCGCAGCGAAGGCAGCGACAAGCCACTGGTACCTATATATACACAGTCGCGATGCAGGTATCTCGTTTTGGAACATGACAGGCCAACTAGAACAGTTTGCAGTCTGCTATGCGTTCTGGAAGGTGAAGCTGATGCCCAACACTTCGAAAAGTGCCAACGCCCTGGCATATTGCTTGGGAATGGAAGATGTCGTGCACGCCAGCATCATGCTCGGCCGCATCCGAAAGGGCGACAACAACACGCGACAGCTTCACTTGTATCCCTGGGAAATTTCGGCTTGGAATGGAAGGCCCTCAGGGATCTGTCCACTGATGGGAAAGTCAGATCCGAATTACACGGCCAATAAGACCATGTGTGTGTATCTGCACGAAATCCTGTTTGTCCCCATTTGCCACGACGTCGCGCAAAAGTTTCAGGTCTGCGCGTTTTGTCTTTGATCTAAAAGTCCTGATGTCTTTTCCCATCAACTAACACAGGAAACACAGGAGATGATGTTGCCTGCAACGCCAGCGGTCTCGGTGTCCATGCCAAAAACAGAAAACGCGCTGGCCCCACACAGTGCTCTGCCCAATCGTTCCAACCTCACCATGCTCATTGGCTACCAGTACCCGTCCCAGTCCCGCATGGCTGCCGACTTCCTTCGTCGGCACTGGAATTCGTACAAGGAACCAGTAGGGCAAAGTCCCACCGAGCAACTGGACATCCTCAAGCGCACGTTTCAGGTCAACGGTGCTCAGTGCGCGCAGCTCTGTGTCGCCAACTTGCTCGACGTCATTTCGCTGCAACAAAAACATTCAGATTCCATAAACGCGTCCAACTACTTTGTGCACGAATTCCGCAAGCTCCTCAACGACAACGAAACCAGCTTGCACCCGCAAAACGTCCTTGAAACGTTTGCCAAGGCCAACAGCGGACAGCCGCTCGTCGATTGCGAAATGCACGTCACGCCGCTCTTCTCCCGCGCTTCCGCCCCGGACGTCGAGCTCTTCTGGGCCTACAGCCGCCGCATTCTGGAGCTCAGTGACGTGGTGGTGCCCGATCCCTGGCTCCAACAGCCCCGGTTGCCGCACCCGTTTATAGTGTGAGGCTGACTGCACAAAGATCGTCGCCGCGGTAGCCGTAGTTTTCAGTAAAAAAAACATTCATTCCTTAGTATTCAAAATAAATACTTAAACAAGAATATGCATGCCCCAAGACAGTATGAAAATCACTGTGAGAACAAACAACATACTTGTGCTGCACTCTGTATATAAAGTAGCACTATGGCCCTGTGACGCGCTGGACGTTTGCAATCTAATGCGATCAACATTTGTGAGAACTTCAAGCAGTATTATGTTGATCTTGTTTTGGCTTTTTTTGTGTTTGGGCGTTCGATCTTCATATGCACTGGAACTGGGGTATACATCGTCTACAGCTCATCCAAATCTAGCAAACGCTTATATTGGTTATAGGCTCATTGCCAAAGATGAAGAGTGTGATATTGGTAACGAACGGAAAATTTATGGAAGCTCTGGCGACGACGATTGTTACTGGAGTGATTGGGACAACGAAGCACATAGGTGCTATGCACTTAGTTCTGGCGATCCCTCTGCTGCGTTTGCAGAAAGGTGCGCAAAGGCATGTGCTTGGTCAATGGTTGGTGGTGAATACGTAAATACCTTTATTGTAAAATATGAGGGCAGCGATCGAGGGCGGTGCTGGTGTGAAACTCATTGCTATTTGCAAAGTTCATCGGCTCGTGATGGTCCTGCCGGCCGTACAGATGGCAGTACTATCACATCAAATAACATGAAAGGATCTGACGGTTATTATTTTTTTGCTTTTGAATGCCAAAATGGATTTGGCAGATCGTGGTCTGACCGTGGGTTACATGGCCAATATTGTGATGAATGTCCAGCTGGAAAAATAGGTGGTTCAGGTGGAAATCATGATGGCTGGGAAAATAAAGCCACGACAACGTATAATGAGCAATCAGTACAGCATAATGAAGCCATTCATTGTCAAAGTTGTGCAGGGGGGGAGTTTACCGATGCAGTGAGGAGTGTTTCATGTAAAGATTGTGGGCAAGGGGCGGTTGGGTTTTATTCAGTTACAAAAATTCACTGGTGGCCGTTCGACTATTTCACATATGACGACTGTGCATCGGCGTGCACAGAATGCCTCGCATGTGGTCCAGGAACAAAATCCGCAGCAAAAGCTTCAACTTGTACAAATTGTGTTGTGGGTGAATATCAGACGAATTCAAATCAAGGTACATGTGAAACTTGCGACGATTCTCAAAAAACTGATGGTGATGGAAAACATTTTATTACAGACTGCAAGTGCAATGTTGATGAAGAAAATGACGGAAATAACCATTGTAAAGAAAGGTTAAGACAATTTATTTCAAGGAAAACAAGTAATACGGGGTCTTTTGAGGTCAGTGGGGTTCATTATCTCAATGATGATGATTTTTTTTGTGATGCGGGATATGAACCATTAGTTGGTGTTGCGGCAGTAGCAAAATCTGAATGTAAAGCATGTCGGGCAGGAAGATACAAAAAAATTGTAGACGACGCTTTGTGTTTGGAGTGTGCAGACATTGAAACAAATGAAGTGAAGATTCATGAACAAATCGACAGAATACACACTACTACACAGACAACAGCGCCATCCACATCAGAAGCTCATTGCCGCTGTGCAGAAGGAAAATTTTACAGTGAGGATTTATGTCAAGACAAATTGTACTCGGCTGGAACACCAATTTCAAATTTGCAATTTGCCGCCACTGCTCCCACCGGGTTCACTGAATATGCAAAAGAAACACGGTTGAGTGGTGACTACAAAAAAATAACAAGGCTGCGTCGATGCAAAAGAAACACAGATAGTGACAAAGGAACTTTTAACTATGACAACAACAATGACGATTCAATTATTGACAAATGGTTTATTCTTCAAGAAGATGAACATTTTTTCCTCGGACTCTTAGCGACCGTCAGCTTAGGCAAAGTATATACTACCTGGAATTATGAGCCTGTGAATAATTTACCCAATGCATGGATTTTAAGCGATTATGTTACCACTAACACAGGTTCCAATCCAAAATGTATTCATAACCATAATGGCACTCAAACTTCATTTGCTTTTGAAAATAACTGCCCTGGCCAATTACAGGATAAATGGAATGGTAATTTTCCACCAGAGACAATCTTGATTGATCAATATACGGATTTCAGAACCGATTCTTTGACGAAAAATTGCCATCTTCACACGACGGACAACATATTGAGATGCTGCAATGCATGCCCTCATCATCATTATAAAGAGAGTATACCAGATATTAACACACCAGACAAATGCACACGGTGTGGTGGCGACATCAGTGACACAACGACATTTTCGCGCACCCAGAATATGGGGAATACAAGAGAATCAGATTGCGAGTGTCCTCAAGGCTATTATTCTGATAATGCCAACCACGTGAATACGTGTACAGAGTGCCCCCCCGGAACATTTCGAGAAGAGGCCGACAGAAAAACATTCTGCCGCGGTTGTGCGAGAAATAATGATGCATCGGCCGCCTTGAATTCTGGTACATGGGATGCTGACGCCGACAGTTTACCTGATCACGGAGTGAAGCGCAGTATAAGCCGGGATGCTTGTAAATGTAATAAGGGTTATTATTCTGAAACTGATACCAATTATCAGCCTTATCGATGTGCAGGGTGTCCTGTAGGAAAATATAAAAGTAATACAGGAAATGACGGACGAGACCACTCAACACGCGGGTGCCTAGTGTGTCCTGATGATCACTACACAGAAAGCATAGCAACGGTCTCCTGCACAGTTTGTCCCACAAGTGGAAGTGTCCAGACAAATACCATCAAAACGACTGCTGCAGGTGCAGCCAAAACTGCGGCCGACCACGACCAACGATCCGATTGTTACTGCCCGCCTGGAAAATATGGAAAGATGTTGATTAACATTCGATCGAGTGGTAGCACAGCTTGTACTGACTGCCCAACAAATAGTTTCAAACACACTCATTGGGTCGTAAATCAGAATTCGTTGCAAACAGAAACAAGTACCCAAAACGGTGTATACACAAACTTAGCTTCAGTAGATGTAGTCGGAAGCAAACTAACAACACCAAGCGGCACCATTTCAGACTGTCTGCACTGCCCCCCTGGAACTGAATTGAAAAGCCAGGGAGGAGACAATCCAAATCAATGTATCAGATGTCCAGTCGGAAAGTATAAACTGAAAGACAAAACAGATTCAAGTGTCGACAAAAGCGGACATCCAAGTCTTGTAAACTATTACGATTACCGTGACAGAGAACATTGCCAAGAATGTATGCAAGGCAAATACGAACCGTCAGAAGGATATTATGCAGACACGTGTTCTGGAACTTGCTCCTTTGATGGAAATCACGGACAAAACTCGAATTTCCTGGGTAGAAACCCTGCATACACCTCTACAACGGCAAGTTTGGATTTATTTACGTATAGCATTGAAGGCTCATTTACGTATGGACTGACAGTTTCCAGTGCATCAATAATGACAGTTCTTGGGGGTAACAACGTCGAGTTTAATGGCCCTGAATGGGTCAATACGTCTAGAACAGATTGGATTGGGATTGCGGGACGAGGCCGCGACAGCCCCAACGACTGCCTGTGCACGCCCGGTTACACCAAAACCAGCGACTTGAAAAACTATGACGACTTTTGCGTTCGCTGCGGCACCGGCACGTACAAAGAAGGGTTTGGCGACGCCGTCTGTGACAGCTGCCCCGCAGGCAAGTTTACAGAGGCAACCGGGACGCGAAAGCTGGTGGGTATCGGCTCTGGGTCTGATGAGGTTAAAGGGTGCCAACCAGTAGAGGACATGAACGAGGGTACAGGAAAGTACACCAACAAAGGATCCAATGTCCTGGAAAAATGCCCCGCCGGCTCTTACATGGAATTTAATCATGAGAGGGACGGCATTGACGAATGCGAACCGTGCCAAACCGGCCAGTATCAAGACGAAGACAGCACGAGTGTATGTAAGCAATGTCCCTTTGGGAAATTATCCAACCACACGTTTGCTGACCGCCCACGGGACTTGTGGAAGGAATGGACGCATTTTGACAGTGTCCGCGACTGTACACCATGCCCCGCGGGCACCTTTGGGCTGGACTGCACACCTTGCCCCCATCACGAATATGCCTCGGGCGAAGGCAACACGTATTGCGAGAAATGCCCCGCTGGCACAAGTACCAATCGTACCGGGTCTACATCACGCGAGGACTGCCGGAATCCCTGTGAGAAGGGACAGTTTGTGAACGATGACCGTCAGTGTGAGAATTGTATGGCCGGGAAATACGAACTCGGCGGGCGGTGCTACCACTGCCCCGCTGGGTATACGTCGCTGTTTTGGGGCAGCGTAGCTTGCGAGGCCTGCCCTGTTGGGACACATTGGACGAAGGAGATTTCAGAGATTGCCACGGTTTTACATGACAGTAGCTACGGTGGAAAGCAAAATGAGCGGGAGATGTTGCGCAGCGGGGCGCCCACGAAATGGTATGAGTATGGAAGCTGGTACATGGGGGACCTTTTGGATATCGAGCAACCCGACGGGTTGGAACCGTGTTTGGATTGGTTAAAGATGAGTGGCATACGATCCACAGATAAAATTGGTGAGTCCTGCACTCAACTGTGTCACCGGCATCAAATGGTCTTTGACGTGCGGTCGATATATTGGACGGAGCTGGCCTGGAAGTTTTCTGCCACGGCGCAAAGTGAATCTGAAACCTTTTCGGAGACAATCAAGAAAAACATTTTAGAGTGTCCAGATTATACCTGGGGCGAGAATCAAGAGTTTGAAAGAAATATCTGTGAATCGTCCGATTACTTTGACGTGACCATCAAAGGAATTCATCCAAAGAATTGGTGGGGCGCGTGCGAATACGAAACGGGCAACATGGTGGTGCCGTCATTCCAAAATCAAAGTTCTCACAAGAGGTTCCATCTTTTTCATATGATGAATAACGGATCAAACCCACCACACTCGGCTCTTTTTCAGGAAGGGGTGTGCGCTGAATATGAGAATTGCGTGACAGAAAAAGATATCATTTCGTATGACAATGGAACTGGGTATGCAAAATGGGTAGACTTGGTGAAAGACAACTACGCAGACTATCAACCCATTAATCACCGCCGCATCTGCCAGTGTTCAAAGCAAGACAAGTGGTACCCAAATTGCCAGACTTGCTCCGCAGGAAAATACAGTCCCGTCACGGCAGGGCTGGTGTGCTTAGACTGTCCAGCCGGCAAGACGCACAATAACACTCGTACGGGATGTGTCGATTGCGAAGCGGGACAGTACGCACGGGACAGCGGGAACGGGTGCCTCGATTGCGAAACAGGAACGTACTCGGCGTCGCAGGGCGCCACGATGTGCCAGAGTTGTTTACCGGGGACGTATGCCAATGAAACAAGCTCAACGGGGTGTACGTGGTGCGACAGCGGGAAATATGCACAGCGATACGGAGAGGCCTCGTGTGGTGAGTGTGATAATACGGATGGGCAGTACGGTGTCAGGTTTTGCAGGAACGAAACGCAGGGCCAAGCAATTGAAGACGGAGGAACCTCGTGTACTTCTGGGACGGACTGGGAGCTAAATAGTGTTGATAATGAAGATGAAACGTTCACCGTAGTAACTGAAAACAAGATAAATTTGAACCAATATGCAACGGATTTGTACAAAGAAGTGCATATTCTTAATATCGGAACGACGCGAGATATTATATTTACATGCAAAAAAGGTGCAAATGACTGTGAAACTGGTCTTAAAAGGGTAAAATCAGACGAAACGGAAAAATCGTTTTTGGTCGAAATTTTTAATGGATTGAGTCCAGATAGCCTAAATAGCCAATTCAGTGCACGATGCAACACAGTTTGTTCGTCTCCAGATGGCAAACGAGCAATCTGCTTGACTGCGAGCCATATAGTGTTGAGAAGATACGATGATGTAGTTGTGCACACGTATGCTATGGCCGTTTTACATGATAACAGCGTTTGCTCTATTTCCGAAACCAGTGAGCTATTTGTCACAACATACCGTACAGGCAGTCAACAATGGTCATTGTTCAAATTTGATGTCTCTACTAGAATAGATGATTTGGAACTGCAACTATCATTGACAGGTTCATCAAGTCCAAAAATTGCTTGCAGTCGAAATTATGTCGTCGTCAAACATGGAAATCAAGATTTTTGTATTTATGACCAAAATTTCAATGATGCAGATGTACAGCAATCTTGCGATGGTTCACATGCTCTTACACAGGAAACAATTGATACTATGTTACTACGCGGTACTATTTTGTTTTTTTCCACGCAAGGACAACTTCAAACCTACAATATCAACAAAAATGAAAAATCACAAGTTGAAACGGATTTGATTGATTTTGGTAGCGTTGTTCCAGTTTTTGACATCCTGACAGTCAACATTCAAAACACTAATCGCCTAAAAATGTTCGTACAAGGTAACAAAGATGACAATAGCTTCGTGTACGAAAAATTACTCAATTTTGTCGAAACAGTCCCTAATGACTGCACGGATTGTCCTGTTGGTGAATATCAACCCAAAAACACTCCATATGATCCAGAGTGTAAAAAATGCCCGCCTGGTTCGTATCAATCTGAAGAAGGCAAGATGGAATGTCAGTTGTGCGACCCGGGCACATATCAATCTGACGAAGGCAGATCGTCATGCTTGTCGTGTGAAATCGGTTTTTACTCTATGTCAGGGTCGACAGCATGTGCGCCCTGTCCCACCGGCACCGGCGGCGATGGATGCTCTGAAGTATACCAGCAAAACAACAACAATTGCAAGCCGTTTCATGCATATTACTGGAATCTCACGACGAACGATTGTAGTCATGAAAAGCCTACAGACAAATTCGGCTATTTCGGGACCAACCCGTACTACCTCCCGATCGAAAAATCATTTGCGTCGGATTCATTCACGGGTGTTGCGGCCAGCAATTTCAACAATTTTGGGGTGGTGCTGACGCTGTGGAATCAAGTTGAGATACAGCTGATGCATTGGGAACGGGCTGAAAAATGGTATGAAGGCCCGAGCATAAGTGTTCCATCAGGTGAAGGTGAAACAACGCTGGAAGATGTTTCTTTTAGTCCCATGGATACCATGCTCGTGGTCAAAATGCTGTCTGACAACGAGAACGTGATATGGCGATTTTATAATATGTCTTCTGAGACCTGGATAGAGGAGAAAATATTCGGTGAGTTTCTGGTATTTGAACCTAATGACCAGATGTTTTGGGTGTACGGTGACAACGTGCTACAGCGGAGAGACTTGACAAAAACGGGTGATAGTTGGTCAGTGTATTGTGATGATGGTTGTCGTGTTGAAAAAATGACCCCCCGTCAGGATTACAATCTCGATTTCTACCTTTTGGTTGAAACAGATCCATGGGAGAAATCGCGGGTGTATTACCTTGACGAGCACACGAGGACATGGACATCAGGCCCAGTTTCGAAATTTCCAGGCAAGGCGCCTTTTGAAATCACACCACTGTTTGATCAATCTTGGAATCAAATGGTAAACGACACTTCAGAAATTTACGGTCGGATTCCTCTACCCGCAACGGTCAACCCTGTCTCAAATCCAAAGTATGACGACGAAAACCACCACGAAAGATTTAATATCTTGCAATCTACTCCAGATGTGCGCGAATGGCAAGACCATAAGCCGCTTTTACTGCTATCCAGGGACTCGAGCCGAGCGTATGCGATTTCGCAAAACAAAAGCGTTGTCGCTGCTATGAGCACCGAGGGCGACACACTGTGGAGAAATGTCAGCCAGTTTCCGATCATTGATGCCGTCGAACACGGCACGGAACTCTTTGTGCATACAACCGACGGGATCGACGTGTTGGATGAGCATGGCGATCCCATACAAAAGCGCATTGTGACGAACTCGGAATTCTACGAAATGGACAAGGCCGGGGACTACCTGTTTTTGCACTGGACCTGCGCGCACAACCACTGGATTGTTGGCGCGTCAGACTCGCAGAAACGGACGTGCGATCGGGTATGCCCGAGCGGGAAAATTTGCACGCGCTCGTGCGATGCGGGGTGGTACGCGATGTCACACGTGCGCGTGCACATGGACGACAAGACCTTTAACAAATACGACCATCAATATGTCAACTTGAGCAGTCCCGAGTACGTTCAATCAGTTAACATAGACAGTCCGGACATGATAACCTGGGCCGTGAAAGATCACGGCGGGTTCTCGCTGGTCATGCGGTTCCGCATACACACGCAGAACATGACTATACGCAACCAGACCCTGTTTCTTTCCCGTGATAACGACGATGAAGACCACCCTACCCTCGAGTTACTGGTGATACAGGACCCTGATTCGAGTTCAAGTAGAGATAAGTTTGAAGTGGTTGCACGCATCTTTTCCAAAAATAATGACGTGGAGAAAGAATGCGAAGCAAGGAGTCAGGGTTTAAAGTTTGGTACAGATTACACGGTGACGTGGAGGTATCGATATAAGGAACGCATGTATCTGCAAGTCGACGATCAAGACGAGCAGGAAAAAGACTGCTCCGAGGTTGACATGGACGACTACCTGCGACACCACGAAAACACAGTCGGCATGCCGCCGATCGGGGTGCAGCAGAACACGGATGATTGGAATTTCCAGATCCGGTATGCACCCGTGAATAAGAAGAATCCGTACCACGAGTTTTCAGGGGAAGAGTACGATTTCGTGACGCTACCGTTTTATCCGGAGAAAATGGATATGAGCCATTTCAACTTTACTTTTATGACCAAGTTTCTGATCAGTTCTGCTGTCTTGAATGAGAATAAGCATGATTATTTTACCATCTTTGCGAGCGCAGAGCAGTACAATGATGAAACCAATTCGCTACAGCTATTCTACGACAAAGATGACCATCATGTACACGCTAAAACTCAATTCGGTTCGGATGAGAACGAGTTAGAATGCGATTCATACGTGAAACTCGAAACGGAAATCTGGTACATGGCGTTGTGGACATTGAAACGGTTTCAACGATTTAGCACGGGAATTCATGCAGAGGAAATCACATCCTATGAATGGATACAAGAATTGACCATAACCAATTTGGAAAATAAAAACGAGACAAATCACCGGATTCATTGTAATAGTTACGACGGCAAAGATCTGCCCGGTAACAGGCCGACGTTTGCAGTCTTGGGGATGCCGGTGATGAGCTCGCTGCATGAAGATCACCATAAATTTCTCGGCAGGATCTCGGGGGTGCACTGGTACATGGAAATTCTGACAGAGGCGCAGATCACAGCGGTGTTTGATTCGATTTTGGCCAGTGACGGGGTCTCGGTCAGTAATTACGCTGCAAGCGACAATGAAGAACGGTGCGTCATTTTTGAAGAATCCACGGAAACCACTCAAGTCGCGGTTGATGTTGTGGATGGAGATGATTCAACAGTGGCTTTTAATACGGGCGACAACAAAAACCTGGATGTGTATGCGTTAGATTACATTGTACGAAGTGAAGAGACGGCGCAAATTGCGTTTGAAGACGTGGTAGATGCCACGACAGTACAAGTTGCGGTCTTTTACGACCCCTCTTTCAATGCCACAGTAGCGTACGAGGACATAGATTCCGCCCCGACATTTCAGGTGGCAGCAATCGAAAGCGACGCTGAAAATCACCAAAAAACACTTGAATGTGTCAATACAAAATTGCATTCGACGTTTATTGCATATCAAACAGACGAAATCGAACTGACATTGTCAGATGACATTTCTTCTACATCACAACTCATGAGTGCGTGTAATGGCGATGATAATGTTGATGTTTTTTACGTGAATTACGGTGATCTTTTGATTGTGGGTGACACAGCAGGAGATTATCAGATTTTTGAAATTATCGGTGTGGATACTCATAACAACGACAAAACATATACATTTAATAGACTTTCTTCAGTTCCAAATGGATTACCAAAACCTGATAACGGGGATTTAATCACAACTAAAGACTGGGAATCAGGTACAAAAGTAACAAAATATCGCGGCAAAGAAATTGTTAGTGTGACACAAATAGAAATAAAATTGTTTGAGTCTTTGCATGATTTACAAGAAAACGATTTTATTTACATTGAACCAGAATATATGGAGGTAATACATATCGGACAAGACCAAACAACACTTACTGTGGACAGAGATAAAACTCCTGTAGGCAGGTCCGGGACACATGTGAGGCAGACACATCACCACGCCGGTGTTCAAGTGTTTCTTGTCAAAAATGGGATCGGAGCAGATTCTACTCAAGTTTTTTTGAACTCAAAAATGGACGACTTGCAAAAGTTTGATTATCTGAAAAGTGTCACAACAGGAGAATACATGAAGGTAATTGATATCAGTGATACAAAGGATTTGGTTGATGGCAGTACAAATCTGATGGCCAACATCACGGTGATGCGAGGGAGCAGTCCCGCGGGTCTGACAAAAATTTATAACCAAAGAGTACTTGCGGAAGATAACAACAAATTGATTCTGGTAAGACAAAGAAAAAGAGAGTCAGACACCCGAATGCGCATCTACGACACTGATAATCAACTTTCTGTAAATGATTATCTGAAAAGAAAATACAGTACCCAGTGGGAGTACCTGAAAGTCACTCATATTGATGACAGTAAAAATAATTTGAAGGATGTAACGATATCCAGAAACCAAGTGCCCCCGGGGCTGCAGCAAGGCATCCCGCTGAACATGACGCACGATGATGACTTAGTAAAGGTACTGGGGGGGTTGACAAGTGTTGATACGAGTATACGTTTCAAACTCGTCACACCCATTCAGATGCTGCACGAGGGAGATTACTTGAAAACCCCTGATAATGAGTATCTGAATGTAACTGTGATTGAAAATGATGGAATGACACTCAATGTGACAAGAAAACAGGAACCACTAGGGCTAACTCAAGGTGAAATTGACGAGCTCAAGCCTGGGACGGTGGTTACGTTGGCTGAAACAACAATTGATGCCAGTCGCACAACAATAAACATTGTGGATGTGTCATCAGATGATATCAACGTAGGGTCTTATTTGAAAACTTCTGAAGATGAGTATGTTAAAGTAAGCTCAATTTCAAGTGATCGCAAAACACTCAATGTGATAAGAGGCCAAAACCCAGCAGGGCTAACTGGGAGCGATGCTGATATTATTGCCGCGGGAAGTGATTTGACGCTGGTGATGGGTGGGCTGCAAGACGCCAACGATGCTACAATCAAACTCGTCGAATCTATTCCTGATTTGGACCAAAACGATTTTCTACAAGTAGGGGGGAATAATTATTTGAAAGTGACGTCAATATCGAATGATGGGAAAGAAATAACCGTGACAAGTGATGCAGCCCTGATTATGCCTGGTAGAATAGTGACCTTAGCGGAAGGGCAAATCAAAAATAATCAAAATAATGACATAGAAATCCATTTGAACTTGAAAACTGACAATCCTGATGACAACGATGTGTTAGATGTCGGTGATATTTTGAAATTTTCTTCATCAGATTCCAGCAACAAACAGACCATTAATTATTTTGAAATAATCTCTATCAATACAACAACGGATATTACCAAAGTCAACCGTTTAAATCATGAACCAAATACAGGTACATTGAGTGATTCAGCATTCACAATCGCTGTAGAAACCGAGACAAAAAGGGTCGGCGGTGACATCCACACTGGTAATGAGACAATCACATTAAGTGCAGGAATTGCAAAATTACAAATAAACGATTACCTTCGACTAGATGGCGGTGAATTTGTACAAGTAACCCAAATTGGAGGGGACAACAGTAGAACCATCACCGTATCCAGAGACGCCGACCCGCCGGGACAAACCAAACCAGCACAAAAAAGAGTGAAATCGGGAAAAAAGGTACAGCGATACGCGGGAGAAATTGCCAAAACAGATACGCAAGTCCTTGTCAGTGACCTTTCCTCGACGTGTGAAGTAGGCGATTTCATACAAATTGCAGAAAGAAACGAGTATTTAGAAATCACAGAGTGTGACTACACAAATAATATCATAAAATTTGAACAAAACAAGTTCATATGCGGCTTTTCGAATGGGGATATATCAGAGGTAGTACCCGCAGGCGAAAACCTGACATACTATCGAGGTGGTCTTAAAAACGAGTCTACCGATACCGTTTTGAAAATAGCAAATCAATTCGATAATATTCGTGAAGGAGACTATTTGCGCACAGGCGAAATTGAATATCTCCTCGTCATCTCAATAAATAACGAACACAGTACCGAGTCACACATCACCGTGCGACGCGCTCAACAGCCGCCCGGTATCGAGTCCACGACCAATCCCAAGCGCATCCGAGTTGGGTCTACCATCACGCTACCTGGCGGCAGCAACGAAAAGGAGTTTCTGCACGGCGTTGTGTATGGATTGTACGCGTTCGACACGTTTTTGGAGCCAGAGCCAGCTGCCGTGGTTGCGAATGCAATCATCAAAAACGAACCTGACCTCTTCAGTGGAGGCATCGAGTGCAAACGCTGTCCTTGGTACATGCAACACTCGCCGCCCAACAGCGTACATCAAAAAAGCTGCTTCGTTGCATGTGGGGAGAATGAAAAGGCTGTACAAGACGACCCGTTTTTGATCAACTTCAACCCAAACCAAGCCGAGTGGAAGTTTGAGAGCGATGACGACGCCAAGACGTATAATTATTTGCCATGGCAAATACAAGAAAAAGGCGGACTGACAATCGTGACACAGCTCAAAGTCGATAACCAGTATTTCGACAGGATGGATTTGATCAAAGGATACCAGGTGACCTCGGATGGGGCATTCAGAGACTTTTTTTTGCGACTGGAACGCGAGGTCTTCTTAGAGCAAGAATTGATCTCGTTGCATTTCCAGATGCGTTATTATCTGGAGGCAGATGCAAACCAAAGAGTCATTCATACTTGCAACAACTCTGATTCGACGATTCAAAAATTGCGGGGTAACGAACGTTTAGTTGAATGCAATGTCCATATTAATCTGGGCTATTATGCACGAAACGACGACTATTATACACAAAACTGCATGGATGGCAAGTTTTGCAATGTGTCCATGGTGTACTCTAGGGGCTCTGCGCAGACGCAGGGAAAGCCGCAGCTGACCATCCTGGTTGATGATTTGGAAGCACAGACTCAAAACTGTGACCCAGACCCGTGCGACAATATGTTTGACTTTGATTTCAAAGAGGACACCCCGACCGAGACCTTTGTCGGTGGTGGTGGTTTTGAGGGTGAGTTTCGCGGCCTATATGCTGTGAATGGCAAGCTACAGCCAGAGTCAATTGATCGGATTTTCTATGGCATACGCGAATCGTACGACAACGAGCAGTGGCTGCGCGAGTTTGAGAACACAAAAACCAAATGTGAGTCGTGCGAGCGCGGCCTGACGTCGCACAGGCACAGTACAGAGTGTTTTCACCCTCAGTCACTGCCGCTTGAGGGAAGCACAGTGTATCACCAGTTTATGGCGATGAACACGGACGCGCTTGGAGAGCCTTACCTTGCAACACTGCACGAGCCCAAGGTGAACTTTCTGCCGTATCAAGAAGAATACCACGGATATGAAGTCAGTGAAAAAACATACTTTCAACTCAACGAGGTCGATGGCGATTGGTACGCCGTGGTATTCGCATCCTTGCGCCAAAATGACACAGCGGCCACCGCTCCCTTTTTGATCATCAGCAACATCGAGACTGAAAGAATCAGCTTTGACCAGCCCAAATCAGAACGTCACACGGAGATCGCCATGATATCAGACTTTGTATTCTTCCACGATCAATTTACCACAACCAATTTTCATTACGTTGTGGCCATTTTGGAAGACACAAAACACGATGAAAAAGAGTTTTTTGTTCTCTTTGAGCGTGTGATTTATGAAAATCACCCCAAGATTTACACTCAGCACACGTACGAGCTTCGTGGCATTGAAAACAGAAATGTTAAACGTGGCAAAGTTCTGCACAACAAACAAGGCATGTTTGTGTTTGTTCTGTATGAACCCGAGCGCAGCGATTCAAACAGCTCGGTTTTTGCCATTCGAGGCCAGTATTCCAAACCATATGAAACCGGGAATTTGGAGCTGATTCGTATTGAGACAAGCAAGTTCCTGGTTTACGACGACACTGCGCTCTTTGCGCATGAAGAAATGGGGAACTCAACCGTCCTTTTTTTCACCATGATTGACTTTTACGATGGGCTGCAAGAATTTATGGTGTCGTTTGCCGACGGAAGCGGGACTCTTCATTTGATTACACGGGAATCCATGTTTGATAAAGGAGACGGACACTTGATTGCCATCCCGGATTTACAACAGCGTTTTTTTTGGTCATATGAATTGCTCGAAATGGAAAATGATGACGAAAATGAAAGGGATTTTGTGTTGCAAAATGCCAAAAGGTGGGAGACGTGCCAAGAAACGTGCGATCGTGAACGCAGCAAAGGTTTTCGATGCATGGACGATCAAGCAATTGGTTCAATGGATCCTGAAATGAAGAGTCGTCGAAAAGAAGAAGTTCAAATGCGTTTTCCAGATAGAGACAATGATGATTACACAATCAACCTTGATACAGGTGTTGTTGCCCATCGGGACGCATTATTCTTGGAGTATAACAATAAACCTGTAACAGATTCCAATCACAGATTAAGGCTTTCAAGTACTGACGAATTTCAATGCGACGATTATATCTCCGAAGACAAATTGCATTTGAGGATGAGCGTGTGCGTGTGCAGAAAACGAAAGCAGACTGTGAGAATGCGCCTAATCGATGCAGACACAGGCAAAAAATACGCACCTATCAACGTGACCCTGGAGAACGGCGTCAAGCCAGTGCAGTCAGTTGTTGTGCAGGGTACGGAAATGGTGCTCACGGTCATGTCTGATGGGAATGTGTACCAATGGTTTTACAAAAAGCAGAAATTTGCATTGTCACTCGACGATTTCAGGCACTACCTTGGCCTTGGCGGAAGCGTGCAAAGTGACAACAAGCCCGACAACAGCACATATGTCATTTCCGACCGCAAATCAGAGGCGATCGTCCTGAGCAACCTGCAGCACCCACCGTTGAAGTTGGGCAAGATTGTCAAAGAGGCGTTTGATCACATGGTTGTTGGGACCAAGCAGGAGCTCATGGTGTACCGCGCGCACGATGACAGCACGTCGTGGGAGCGTGATGTATTTGCGCGAGTCGAGTTTACCAGGGACTCAATTCAAGACTATGCACTGAGCGCCGACGGCAGCCGTGTGTACGTGTTGCTTGCGAGCGGCAAACTGCAGGTGCGCAGCTTGAAGAGCTGGTACAAGAGGTGCCCCGAGAATGCCTTCGACGACCAGACCAGCCTGTATGAATGCCGATGCGATCAAGACCACTACTGGGTGAGTTCCTATGCGTACGAAACCAGCGAAAATTTGACGTATCAGCATCCCGTGTCTGGCGAATGCAACCCATGCCCCGGGAACTCAACGGCGGATCCAGGGTCGACCGTTTGCACCTGTGCAGATGGGTTCGAGTATGATTTTGACAACCAGAAATGCGATCAATGCGAGGAAGGGTACTTCAAATTGACACCAGGGAACGAGCCGTGTCAGCAATGTCCGGTGGGATTTTTCTGTCCAGGTTTAGGTGGAAGCAAAGAAGAATGTCCAGACGACCACTACGCCGAACCTGCGTCAGGGGTCTGTACGCTGTGCCCGGAGCATAGTACAACCCTGTTCACAGGCGCCAAGCGCAACATACAAGACTGTACATGTAGAGCAGGCTTTTACGGGCGGCGTGGAGAGCCGTGCATGCCTTGCCCGGGCAGCGTGGACACCACCCTTGACTATACAGGCTACGACAAGCTTGAGCATTTCGAGATTGGTCAGGAATCTTACGCCGCAATGTGTCACTGCAAGCTTGGTTCGGAGGCCATGCACGCGAGCAAGGACCCGGACAATTTTGACATCGGCTGTCGGATCTGTGGATCCAACGATTTTGGCCCGTTGGAGGTTCCAGTGCAGCTGACCAAGCTGCAGCGAATCATGCCCACGTTTACCGCCTACAACCGCGAAAAGGGGTGGAGGGAAGACATTGGCGCCGACAGTGGCAGCACGAAGGAGTATGAACCATTTTCATTGTCAGAGTCAGGCCGCATCGCTTTCCTCCTTCATGTGGACTTGGATGTAGCATGGTCGTTCCAAGTGGTCTTCGAGGCGACATTTACGCATGCGGCGTCCGCCGGTGACATGATCACAAGCAAGTGGCGCCTGTCGCAGCGGAGAACGTTTTCGGGTGAAAAGTTGTTTAACTTTCAAATTTTCGACGTCGAGTCGTCGGGGACACAGCTCCAGTTATGCAAGGTAGCCTTGAATCTCGATGATGTTGCTCCACAGGACGGCACTGCCTTGGCCATTCAGTACGACCATGTCAATAAAAAGCTGCTTATAGCAAGCATGCAAAAGAAAATAGAGGGAGAACGGGAATTTAAACACACAGTTTTTGAACCCAAGATGGCAGAAAAGGACTGCGTGCGCTTGCAGGATAAACATGCCACACCCAACGTGCAATCTGCTAGTTTTACGGTGGGGACATTTGAGGAGGTGATCTTTCTCAAGGGCCGAGTAACACAATTTTATTTCATAGGACACAGTCTCAATACCAACCCGGCGAATGACCTGGAAGAATATACGCGAGCTCTGATCCACCCCGAGTTTGATGCAATGGACAAGGTTACCGCGTATCGGACAAATTGCACCGTCTGTGCTGGCAACACCACCAGCACGTTGCAACCGACCTCGGACTTTGATATCGGCTGTACGTGCAAAAAGGGATTTCGAAAATACACATCGGACGGGCTGGCAAAAAAGTGTTCTTTTTGTGAAATCGGGACATACAAAGACGAGGAAAGCGACTCTGAATGCTTCCAGTGCCCTCAAAACGAAACCACGTTGGAACCCGGGGCGGATGACATTGACAAGTGTATCTGTGCGTCAGGCTTTCATTCAAACAATACAGAACACGAGAACGAGGCGTGTATCAGCTGTATCATGGGCAAATATAATCCAAACAAGAAGCAGACAGAATGCCTCCCGTGCGAGAGCAATGAGTACCAGGATCTGCGCCATCAAGTCGGGTGCAAACAGTGCCCTAAATATTCGAGTCACGACGAAACATTGAGCGCGCTGCCGCAGGATTGCCTGTGCGACTCAGGACACGAGTATTACTTGCTCTACCCACCGGCTGTACTGCGAGACCGACACAATTTTTCGCACCCTGAGTACCCGACGCAGTACGACGAGATTTTATGGGGCATCAAAGAGCACGGTGGGCTGCTGGCCTCGTTCGCCATTCGCGTGGACTCGGGTCAATTTCCTCAGTCCATCATGGACTTTGAGGGTGATCTTGGCGAGCGGATCAAAATAGCATTGACTGGAAATTACAAAGTCCGGGTTGACTTGAAAATCTTTGAGGACAGGGCGTGTTCTTTCGACCATACATTTGAACCAGAGATCAAACAGAATGAATTGTACTTTGTGCAGATGTGGATCGAGCAAAAAGAATTCGGCAACGGCACCCGGATATCGCTCAAGGTTGAGAGTAACGCCACAGAAGTGGACATGGAACCCGTCGACAGCACACTTGCATGTCAAGGCAGTTTTAGGGATATTCAGACCACAAAAAACGTCATTGCGCCGCGATCTCTACCATCCAAAGAGAAAACCGATTGGGCGGGAAGGCTGAGCGGCATCTACTTGTTTGACCGGCCCATGAACGAGGCGGAGCGACAACACATTCTCAGCCGCACGAAAACGGGCACGCGCAAAACGCTTCGTGTGAGTGGTGCCATGTATGCGATGCAGGACTACAACGCAACCAGTGGGTTGGTTCACGTGAAGTCTGAGGATCGCTACTACAACGATATGATGAGCTACTTGACGAACACGTTTAATTATGATGTTGAATTGGATACGTTGTTTGACCACCCCGGCCAATCAGAGACATCTTTTCTTGTCACCCGCACAGAACATTGCAACTTTTGTCCACCAGGCAAGTTTTCGAACACGACTTCCGGCCTGTGCACTAACTGCGAGCAGGGTACATACAATAATCAAAAAGCACAGATGAGCTGCGAAAAATGCGAAATGGGCAAGCACCAAGAACAAACAGGACAAACAGTGTGCAAATGGTGCTCTGCAGGAACCTATGCTCAACGCACCGGGCTGCCCGAATGCACGCACTGCGCTCGAGGCAAGTACGGTATTGTAGACAACTCTACCACCGAATTAAACTGCAAGTTGTGTGATTTGGGTCAATACCAAAACGAGACAGGGCAAAGCTCCTGCTATTCATGCGGAGATAATTCGACAACATCTCAATTGGGCGCTAAGGAGTTTTACGAGTGCGGATGTGACAAAGGGTACAAATGGGGTTCATGCAATCCATCGAAATGGATGGATTTGATCCCCCGTTGTTTTGATCCGCGGTCCAAGTACGACAAGAATGAAAAGAACTGTCAGTGTGATGCGGGGCGGTACAAGGACCAGACCGTCGATTCCGATATCAGGGGGCCTTGCCAGGCTTGCGCCCCCGGTAAAATTTCTAAACAAGGTGCATACGCTTGTGAGTCATGTCTGATGGGATCACGCGACGAAGAGCGAAAGGAATGTGTGATGTGCGAAAACGGGACGTTTTCATTTAATGAGTCTAGCAACTGCATTGTACCGGAAAACATCACGTCTGCCATAAACGCTACTCTCACTTACACTTTTTTTGATGCCGACACATCATCTTCGCAGGGCAGTGGTGATTTGGGACCCTTCACAGAAATTTTCAATATCACCAGTGCTATTCTGCAAGCGCCTGTATTGATCTTTGATCTAACAATCATTGAACCACCAAAAAAGTGTCAAGAGTATTGCCGCGATAGGTTACTACTTGAGAATAACCAGAAAACACAAGACTCGCAGTGTGAGTGCACATACCCGCAAGAGTACACGTCAACTGTTTTGGGACACGCCGTGTTCAATAAGCACCAAAAGATAGCCACGGTCACACACGCCATCCAAAACTGCGGCGACAACGAGCAGAGCCAAGATTCCGCGTGCGTGTGCGTCCCTGGCTTCACACCTGACACAAACAGGGTTTGCCGGGCTTGCCCTGCTGGAAAATACAAGGAAATATATGGACCAAACAAGTGTCGTAATTGCCCTGCTGGCACTGCGTCGAATGGAACAGCGAGCAAGCACCGTCATGATTGTTCGGTTTGTCAAGCCGGAACATATGCCACCGGTGGAAATTCCGTATGCTCGAAGTGCAGCGCCGGGAAATTTAATCCCGATCTGAGATCAGATTCTGTAGATTCGTGTAGAATTTGCGAGGTTGCGAAATACACCGCCACGAGTGGAGAGTCTGCATGCACTGACTGTACGCTGGGGACCTGGAGCAATACAAGTGAGTCGGCGTCAGAAGAGAATTGTCAGAAATGTCTTGCAGGAAAATACTCCGACACGGAACTGTCCACGACACAAGATAACTGCAAAAATTGTGGATACGGGAAATACTCGCTAATCGGGAGCGCTACATGCACCGATTGCCGCGCAGGCACATTCAACCAAAAGGCGGGACAGAGCACGTGTAAAAATTGCTCGGCGGGGTGGTTTGTTGATTACAAAGGTGCACACTCGTGCAAGTCTGTCGGAACCCCCCAAGATAACCGATGCGAAAAAGGAACATTCTCGTTATCTGGTGCAAGTGCGTGCTCAAGCTGCCCTGCTGGCAAGTTCAATGATCACTTGAATGCCTCGACCTGCAATGATTGTTCAGTCGGTTTTTACAGTGCCTATGATGGAGCAACTGGATGTGGGCTTTGTCCAAATGGGACAGTGCCGTCCGCGGAAAGATCCACCTGTAAGAACTGTACAGCAGGAACCTTCTCGGAATACCCAGCAAATGAGTGCCAGAATTGTTCAGCCGGTTTTTACAGTGCCTATGATGGAGCAACTGGATGTGGGCTTTGTGCAAATGGGACAGTGCCGAACAGCCTGAAAATAAGTTGTGTTGCGTGCGATGCTGGGAAATACAGTGCATATCCTACACAAGAGTGCCAGGATTGCGATGGCGACACTTACTCCAGCAACACAGGGCAAACCCGGTGTGAAGATTGTTGGGAAAATTCCCAGTCAACTGCTGACAAAAAAAGTTGCGAATGTGCTGACGGATATTTTGAAAATGAGGGTGCGTGCGTTTCAAACTGAGGGCTGCGTTTAGTGTTGAGTGATATAGTATTATTTGCCACGAGACTTTGATTTTCGCGAACATCGATATGAGCTCTGAAAAAAAAGACTATCAATATATTTTATTGCGCAAATTTAATAAAAAGATTAATAAGCACAAATTAACCCGCGCTGCCCTGTAAACCACTGCCCTTCCCGTTCCAGTCATATATATTTACCCCGGCATGCCCCCGCAAACACCGGCAGGAAAGACGGCCATGCGTGTGCGTTTTGGACTCTTGCTGCTGATGGTGCTCGCGACGGTTCCGAGGGTGCGTGCAACGGCCCCTCAAAAGTATGAGGTGGACTACCGCGATTACCTGGTTGACTGGCACGATGACTTTACAGGCGAGCTCACTCTAAATAGCCAATTCCCCATCGATTTGTCAGGGCCCAACAGTGGGTTATCCGTCATTTTCAAGGCGGATATTTATGACAAAAACATAAATGATTATACATACTGGACTTTGGCGCATTGGGTTGATAACAACAACCCAAGTTTGATATTTGAAACGCAAGTCCGGAAATATACAAGCACATCTTCTGATGCATTTCGGGTAAAATGGGGCTTTGATGTCAAAGGTGAAAATTGCGTTTATTTTTACCAAGGGTGCAATCATGAAAACGTACGTGGATCTTTTCTCTATACAGACGACAGCAATGCCCTGGTGCAATCTTTGTATTGCGATTCCAATATTTTTACAGACACATTGAATTGCGGGAGCAACTATGCAAATTCTCATTTGGTGCCTCACACGGGAACAATGACGATAGGAGACCCGCTAATATCGTCAGATTACGTCCATGGCGGCAAGGCTGTGCTAGGCATTTACTTTTTCAACACGACGTTGTCGGATGGAATCGTTACCAATATCCAGAGCGGAATTGTGCAGGGGACAGATAATGTGGATTTCGTTTACTCTCTCTGCCCAGCAGGAGCCTACATGGACGCGGCAAGCAACGAGTGTGCGTGGTGCCCTGCCACGCAGTTTTCTCCTGTTCCAAGCACAGCAACCTCCTGCGACGACTGCGTACAGACAAACGTTCATTTGAAGTACACATATCCCCCGGACGACGGAATTGTAGGCAGAACAAGTTGCCCCAGTCAAGTTTGCAATTATTACTACGAAAAACACGCCTACAAAATGTTGTGCGCGTGCAAGCCTGGTTACAGTTTTTTTGCCAATCTCATGATCCCTGGTGGTGTCCCCGACGCCGTGTGGGACCGCTCCGTGAGTGAATATGCCGATTATTACGTGAGCGGAGACGACCATGGGAGAACGAATTTTCGACAGACCTCAGTATCGTTTGATCTTGCAAATGCGCGAGTTAACATTGTCATGAGTATCTACTTGAAGTCCGTCTCCACCAGTTATCGTGGAAGATATGAATTTCTTTTCAGATGGTACAGAGATAGTAGAAGATATTGTTATGCGTACATGTACGAAAGAAGATGGTTGTGGGTCAAGGCCAGATGGGGCGGCACTTCCGCTTACTCTGGCGAGGTGTCTTTTGATCTCAATGGATGCATCAGTACATCTTCCGGCGACAAAACAATCAAAATTAAAGTGGACGCCAGAAGTACCAGTGGTGACAATGTGTGGCTTGAGTGCGATGGGACTGATAAAGATTGGAAATCTTTCAAAGATAGCAATTCGGGATGGTTACCAGCAGATTCAAGTTACGGTCCCTATTCATCGTCACTATATTTTGGTGCGAGCAGTTATAATGAAAATATGTACTTGCAGGGAAAAATATATGGGGCGTACGTTTACCACAGTGTTGACATCGATGTCTGGTCCAGTATCAGTATGTCTTATCGCGATTTTGACAGCGTTTATTATGACATTTTTGACACTGTCTTGAACAACATTGTCCAAGACGGAGCAGACAATCCATACGGCGCAATCCAAAAATGCGACGGCAACATGATAATGCATCCGAGATCGGGTGGAGGTAAACAAATAAAATCTATATTGGAACCACTCTTGACCTGTTCCCAGGGATACATCAAGCAATATGATGAAAGTATGGGAATCCCGATTTGTTCTCAATGTCCTCAAGGAAAATTTTCGGACACGATCCCACTCGGACCTTTGACAGACTGTACTGCTTCGCCCTGCGACAATCCAGGAGAATGCAAGGATTGTGACATCGGATATACATCCTCGGCCGACGCAAGCTCCTGTGAGCTGTGCGAGGCTGGCAAGTTCCGAAATTCCACCGAGGCCGGTGCGTGTAGCCCATGCCCTGAAGGCACATACGCTGACTTTGCTGGCTCGGCGCAGTGCAAGAGCTGCGGCGCCGGCAGGGGCACTGGAGGCCAAACTGGCTCGACTTCGGATCAAGCATGTGACTGCGCAACGGGGTACGAGCGGGATGACAGCACCGGAAAATGCGAGTGCTTGCCAGGGTATTATTGCGTCACGATGACAGAGCCAAGTACTGTCATCTTGGATCTTGACCCCAAAATTACTCGCAGCGAGCCCTGGACTCTACCGAGTGATGGCATTGAGACTGAATCAACTACAAATTGGAACTTTGGTGCCGCGGACACGGGTTTCACTGTCTTGACCAAAATACAGATGACGGCCAACGATGAAAAGCCCAGTGATTTGACAGAAGTTATATGGATGTCTGCGACTGGAAACGCAAAATGTATTCCTGGTCTTAATAGTTATACCAAAAAATACTATCAATCAGATGGCACGACTTGGTTAAAAGATGGTGCTTACGATTTGCAGTGTCCTAATAGTGACAATTATCTTCTTTTAGAAAAAGAAAGAATAGGTGGCGGTGAACAAATATTTAGAGTCAGGGCGAATATTGGAGGTAACTCACAGTGCGTCGCGTCCGTAACTGTTGGCATGCAAGAAGACATTTACGAAATCAAGGCGACTTTAAAGCTGGTCTCTTCAAATGAACAACAAATGCACATAAAGGTCAGAGTCGGAGACACTGAGTACAGTAATGACCCGGTCACATGTACAGAGACCTGGACGTTTTCGAATCCAATGTATTTTACGAAAAATCTTATTGGTGGGCATGAATACTTTGATGATGCGTGGCAAAGATGTTATGATTATGAATTACCAATATGTCAATCCAAGGTTTCTGACGGCACATGCTCCGAATTTAGGGTCAGAGATTATTGTAACAGAGACTATTTTAATCTTCAACAGGGTGGGATAGATTTTGAAGAGCACACATTTAAAGCAACCATTGGAGGTCTACACGTCTTTAACTCTCTCCTGCCCGAATCGACACAGACGCAAATCATGAACATGTTGAGTGTTGATGGTGACGATCATTATCAGGACTTCGAAGCCGCTATTCCCTGTCCAATCGGAACGTACTCCAACGTTTCCAAAGCTACCGATAATTCAACGTGTATCCCGTGTGGAAATGGTCAAATGACAAAAAAAGCGGCATCGACGAGTATTGATGAGTGCATCCGGCTTCGATGCCCGCCAGGGCAGTATGACAGCACACCGGAAACTTCCACCGACTGCCAACCTTGTGAAGTCAATACTTTTTCGAACGCCTCCGGCTTTGGTCTTGATATTAACTACGGCGGAAAATGCTATGACTGCCCCACAGGATTTGGTACCAATGGAACGACGGGGCAATCCAACTGCACCTTCAGCTGTGGCGATCAAGAGTACTGGAGCCTCGAGCACAGCGAATGCAAAATGTGCCCTGGCAATTCGACCACCGAGGCAAACCCAGAGCGTTTTCAGCGCGAGGATTGCATTTGCCTGGCTGGTTTTGCAAGTGCACGCGACGCGTCGGGACAACACCAATGCGTGCCGTGCGATGAGTTTTCTTTCAAACTGACGGAGGGAAATAGAGCTTGCACGAGATGTAACAGAGATGGATACGTTGCAAATAACCCGACTTCAAATTTGTGCACGTTTAAATGCAGAAATGATACATTACTGAGAAGTGATTACCAGATTTGTTACGAAGAACAATACAACCTGTACCTACATGAAGAGTCCAGATATACGCCAGAATTTTTGGCAGACAGAGACTGCAGCGACCTGAGTAAAACGCCTAAATCTCCGACGAGGTATTTTCACGAGGCCACAGGCGAGTGCCGCGTATGCCCAAATCATTCTGTGGCTTTTTACAGAAGTACAACAGTGTTGAACCAAGAGAATCAAACTGTGACCAGCACATTGATTGAACCGATCGGAGTTGCAGGCTGCCATTGCAGCGCTGGGTTTGAACTCGTGGATAACTTGTGTGTTCCGTGTAAGTGGAATCATTACAAGTCTTCTATCAATAATAGCCTTTGCACGAAATGTCCAGTCAACACCCGCGCTGAGCGGTATGGAAGTACCTCGGTGTTGGACTGTCTATGTTCACCGACATATTTCTCTTTCAGATTGAACCTTTTGGACTTTCCAAAGAGCGAGATCAAGGAATACCAACGTCGCCTGGACCAGTCTGCAAGTCCTGTTCGGGAAGGCCTCTATCAATGGAACCAAGAACAGCAAGATCTCCACGGCGAGATAAGAAAGGGACGAATTCCAGACACCGACACTAAACAATGCGAAACTATCCTTGACAGAAAAGTTTGGATAATCAAAGACATTTCAAATAAAACTAACTTTGATCTGTATAAAGATCACATTCCTATTGTTGACGGCAAGAGAACCGTGCTAGCAGTGCCGTCTTATAATTTCAATCCGTCCAAAACGGGAGTTCTTGGAGCAATCGAGCGTGATTTAAACTGCGGTTTCTTGCCGCACACGTATTTTTCCGAAATCAGAGTGAAAGAAGATCGAGTGGGTACCGAGTCAATTTATTATGACTCGGATAAAGGTGTGAATGGTTACGCATACATGAAGATAAATGAATTTTCCAATGAAATTCCCGACCTTATCTACTTTGGTTCTACTCACGGTGATGTAGACTGGGAAAAAAGCGCAGATGAGGATTTAGATAGTGGCGAGACAAAGTTGAAAGTCGGGGATTTTATCAGAATTGGTCCGTGGTATCAAAATACAGCAAACGATAATTTCTACGCAAATGATCCTGATTACATGGGAATAGGTTACAATTTCAAAAATGTAATGCGCATAGTTTCATTCAACGTACACCCAACTAGGGGCAGAATGATGTCGGTGGACCGAACTTACGGTGATCCTTGGTGGCTTCCCTTAACTACGATGGAATGTTTGGAAGAAAAATACCAAACAGTCGAACAAACAGATTTGGAGGAAGGTTGGTATGTATGGAAAATTATACAGCCATACGGTGCAATGAATATGCCGCAACGCGACCCTACGACTTTGATAGAAAGAGAAATGGGTGATGTGGATGAATCCCCGGAAGCATTGTCATGGCAAAGGTTTCCTCTTCCATATTCTAAGATTACCCAATGGACCACCGTTAATACCGACCCAGGAGGAACCATTAGTCCAGCCGACTTAGTAGACTACAGAAATAGAGGAAAGACGGAAAATAAATGTTCGTCGTGTACTTTTGGCATGCATAATATAGACTTGGGTTACAAAGAATGCCCGACTTGTGAAACCGACGCAGATTGCTTTGTAGGATACGATGAACACGGAAATCAGTGCGTGGACACATGCGTCGAAAAGTTTGAAGCTGGTGGTTGGATGGAAGCAACGCCCGAATGCAGAGGTGAATGGGAAGCAGGGAATTCATGGTACTGGGAAAAGGGCACAATTGAACTTAAAAACAACATTTTTTACCAGAGACAATCATGTCAGCCTTTTTACTATTATCGTGACAGTAACAACGCACCAGTGACAGGGTTTGTGCCTGACGACCCTGATTCTGCCACATTTCAACCTGATCCAGCTGGGAATTACAAATGCAGCATCTCCGACTACAATAAATGGTGGATACCGACGCATTTTGACCATGTTGAGTGCAGCTGGTACAACTGCGACGAATTTCCGGATACAAACTTTTTCGATTACATCCGCACGGATTGTATCTGTGGCTCTAACCCCAAAAATACTGAACTGGCGCAAAATTATCATTGGCAGAACTGCATGTTGGACGAAAATCTCCAACTCGTGGCCGAAGACGAAAGAAAAGAGATATGTTTGACAATGCCAGAGGATTTGTTGTATCCCAATGGCAAGAAACAACACGGAGAACCGAACCCATTTTGCGAACCAGCCGGGCTTGAGGTCCTGGTACCAGTGATGTCTGGAAGCGCATTTGACGATAATTTAAAACACCATCGCCTGAAAAAGATTGAGGAGCAGTATGACGTTATCAAATTTTACAAAGAACGTACAGACAGATATGTCTTTTGCACAGCTTGTCCTCTTGGAAAGTATAAACCTGGCGTGAGTGATTTTGACATGGCTTGCTTGGATTGTCCCATTGGAACTTATCAAAGCGAAATCAACGGCGCGACAACGTGCACGTCGTGTGAGGCTGGGACCTTTCAACCCGAAACAGGAAAGTCGACGTGCTTGCTTTGTGATACAAACAAGTACAACCCTGCTACAGGGCAGAGTGCGTGCATCGACTGCCCACGAGACAGCTCCACATTGACATTAAAAACTCTATACGAAGACGAGTGTAAATGCAACAAAGGCTACACACGGCAACTGGCCGACAACACCTTTGTGGACATCACCGAGACAAGCGTGCTGGTGCACTTTGACGACTACAGCCACGACAACCAAACGCAGTCGAAATTCAAAACAATGTCCAACCGCTGCGGCAACCTGGCCAATCTCACGCACAAAGTGCAAAACGACACCAAGTGGTTTGTGCAGATCCCCGCTCTGTTTTACTCCGCAGACAACCACGACAACCTCACCGTGTACTTTGACATATCCGTGCACCTCACTGGTGGGCTCAACGGCCCAGCGGAGTTTCGGCTCAGTTCTCTGGCTGGCCTCGACTTCCGCAACAAAACGTCGGCCAGCAACCACACGCGGCGCGACGATTTGCCCTGCAACCAGCAGCACCCTGGGGCGATCTTGAATGATCAAGATTTACTGGCCTGTGTCACAGACGCCGAGAACTACCAAGCGTGGGAACCATTGACGGAAAAAATTTCCGAGTACACAACACGACTTGATTTTGACCGGGATAGCAGCACGTACAATTACCCCAAGCTACTGAACCCGCGTTATGTCGGTGTTGTGCACGATGGTTATTTCGTGGTCCTGTATGACAAAGAGGCCGGTGCAATCGAGCTGTATTTGGCATCGGAAACCCCAGAGGGCCAAACACGCGGTGCCAACTGGGTGCGAGAGGTGCAGGTGGTCATGAACGTGTCCAGTGTCATGTGCAACTCGTCATTTACATGCCCCGCGTGTTTACCGGGGCAATACAAGGACACCGTGGACTTTGCTCCATGCACTGATTGCAGTAAAGGGAAGTACAATCCTGTCAAAGCGATGACATCGGAAAGTGACTGCAAAATATGTGAGAAAAATAAGTATCAGGACAAGGTAGGGCAGCCGGCGTGTTTGAACTGTGTTGGGAATTCTCAGTCTGAACCCGGGAGCAAAAATGTGCGAGATTGCAGATGCGACGGGGGATATACAGAAACAATACTGCCCACATTTGAAAATTACTCAGACGCAGCATCCTCTTGGTTCCTTGCCAAACCCGAAAAAGTGGGCGATGATTGCAACACAGTCTGTAGCGGTGTTTCGGGAGGGTATTGGCAATGTGATCCAGCACACTTTGGCGATTTAGATACTGCTTGGGAATTGCAAAACTTTATTCGAGGCGCTCCTGAAGATGAAAGCGTCTTTCCATGGGTACTGACAATGCCACAGAATATTGACCTTTATAATCCAGGGCAGGCATGTAATTGTGACAGCTGGCAAACTCTGACCAATTGTCAGGCGTGCTCTCGATGCAGCCCCTGTTGCAATTGGCAGTGCTACGCCTACACGCATGGTACGGGATTTCCGGGATGGAATGCTGTGAGTCAATCATGGAACACTGGCAACTCTGGTCTTACGTGTGAGGCAAGTTCCTGGGCACATAGAAGACTCTGCCCATGTAAACTTACATCACTAACAAGTCCATTTTCCCGCTGTGCGTCTCAGAATTATACCGCTCGGGTGTTGTATGGCAAGGACTTTGCTTCCGAGAAAGCAGTCGAAAACACCTGTGGAAATTCCACCATTATTACCTTGTCCGAGTCCACGGGTGTTGATTCCTGGTTCCGGCTCAGAGACACTTACAACGAAATTAATCTCTATAAACAACGAGACTGGAACCTGGCCGCGTTTTTTCACATTACCATCACGATTCGATACCACCAACCTATGATAAGCCCGATCGACAGCCCGAACAATGACATTATTGACCTTTTGAACGCCACGACACCAGAAAACGTTTTCGAGGCTTTGGATCCGTCCAGTATAACCTACAAGAAAGGGTATGAGGGGTATTCAACACGCGGCATCTGGACAGATCTGGATCTGAAAGCGCCTGCCAACGCGTCATCTGTGCACATCAATCTTACCGCCCGGGGCAATGTGAAATTCGAGTGCACAGCGTGCTCGGCGGGCAAATACAAAGAACAAGATACATTTGCCAGGTGCGACAGCTGTGTGCAGGGCAAATTTCATGCACTCATAGCGGAGGTCGACGCAAACAAATGCGATGCATGCAAAGCGCACAGCAGCACAGTAAATGCCGCAGCAACTTCAGAGAGTCTTTGTATATGTAATGTCGGATATACCGGTCTTGACGGTGATGGTTGCACGGCCTGTGAACCTGGAGCTTACAAAGATGTACGCGGGAGCTCACCATGCACGAATTGCCCACGGGGATCGTTTAGTACTGCGATCGGGGCGGAATCCAACGCGACATGTATACAGTGCGAATCAGGGAAATATGCAGAAGCGGAAAAAACCACGGAATGCATAAAGTGCCGCCCCGACAGCGTGTCTGCAGAGGGCAGCGATGACAAGTCCGATTGCTTATGCCGCCCGGGATTCACGGACGAGTGGAAATCCTGTGCAATCTCACATGATAAATTCAACGGTTCCACTAATTTTGAGAATAACCAGTGGCAGTGCCTAGAATGCAGAATGTGCAACCCTGGTGAATACAAGGCCGTTGCTGGCAATCAATCCTGTAGCCCCTGTCAGTCCGGGACCTATAGCAATGCATACGGGGTCTCCGCGTGCCAAGACTGTCCTGAACACGCAGAGTCTTCCCTGGGGTCCCGGTTCAAACAGGACTGCGTCTGTCCCTCGGGGTACTTTCTTTTCAACGAATCCGGCCTGGTGCTTTCTTTTGGCGAATCTTCTCCGTCCCGGCAGGAAACGTTGGCTTTTATTTCGGACAAGGTACAGGACGTGATCGGAAAAAACTTTACGTACCAACTCGACATTACAAACGACGACAACGTGGCTTATTTTCAGGACATCATTGAGCTGACACAGCCGGCGTTTATCATTGTCGCTTTTTGGGATGACTCGGTGTTTTCACCCAATAATGGCGCCATTTCGTTCCAGAGCGACATGGAAACGTATACGCAAAACGGCGGCACCGTAATTGTTACCGGAGTTGGTACCGAGTCTGCGCGGACGTGGGCTCAGCGAGTACTCGGCTTGGCGTTTGCTCCCGCACCCTGTGAAAACGAGTTGGTCAAATCCGAGTCCGCCACGCTTGGTTTCGAACACCTGGAGCATTTCATCGACGACGCCAAGACGTGTGTCAATGCCTCGGGGCTTCCAGAAGGCACAGTCATTCAGTACGGAGCTTGTGATGGCTCGTTCAACAAGTATGAAAAAACTCGAACGTATGTTTTCCATCGCCACGGTGCGGAGGGTGCATGGGTAGACGGCGACAACCACACGCTTCACAGTGCAGTGACATATGCATTTGAACAGGACGAATCCAACATGACCATATGGCTACCAGTATGGGCGGACAAGGCCACGCTGCACCTTGCACTAGACAACAGCAGCCTCGCTGTGCTTTTGTCTTCAGGGGCGCGCTACGACGTCCAAGAAGAAAATAAAACCATCGAAATTGACACTAGCACTCCTAGCACGGACCGCAAGTTCACATTGCTACGCCACCTGCCACCTTTTACGCATGTTGACACGCACGCGTCCTGGCACCTGCAAAGTGTGCGGCAACTCGGCCAGAGCTGTGCGGAAACCTGTGAAGCAATCGAGCTGGAGTGCGGCTTTGCCGGGCACGAATATACAGACCGCGAGGATGTTGAGGGCATCGCTGCAAACTACACCCTGCGTAATGTCACTTTGAACGAGTCTTGGATTGGCCAGTGTGGTACCGAGGGCATGCACAAAGCAGAGCTCCTCCCCTACCTGGACAGCCAGGAACAAGAGTGGCGACATCACGAGCAGGACTGTGCTGTGAGTCCAGAAAAAGAGCCCTCGACCTGTGGTGCCAGGGCCAACGTGTCTTCTGCTTTACGGCGGCTCTGCCGATGTGTGAACAAAACCACCACCTACTCTGCTCGACCATGGGACCCGCAAATTTTACAGGGTGTGCGCGTGGCTTTGCAACACGACATGACCCAAGACTGTGACGCATTTTCTGCCGCCGGTGTGTTTACCATTGACGCCCCACTGCACGACCGTGGGAGATTTATTGGAGTAGCAGGCACATTCACAGCAGATGCACAGGATAATGTTTTCGAAAAGGTTTCCTTTGACAATGTGCTGCGCGTGGCAGCGCGTGGGTTCCGTCGGGAGTATTCAATAAAGCCCCAGCAAGGGTGTCGGCAGTGCGCTCTTGGTACCTTTAAAGGTGCGACAGGAAACCAACCTTGTCAGCTTTGCGATTATGAATTATACAGCGACATCCTGGGTGCAGCTGCATGTAAGAAATGCCCGAACTCACAACATTCGACGGAAAACAAGGGCAGCAAAATGTTGCAAGATTGCCGGTGCGCTGCTGGTTTCAGTGGGGATTTAGAAGGGAACTGTGAGCGGTGCGAAAGGGGGAGCTACAAGGATAGTGTCGGGAATTCAGATTGCACTTTGTGCCGCGCGGGCTCTTATAGGTCATCAAGACAGGCGGATGCAAAGAGTGATTGCCTTCCCTGCCCATCAAACTCCAACTCGTCTGCAGGCGCGGGATTCAGACACGAGTGCAAATGCAACCCGGGATTTACGGGTACATCTAACGGAGGCACGTGTACTGCATGTCCTGCAGGGACTTTTAAGAAAATAACTGGCACAGCTCCGTGCACACCTTGTCTTGCCGGCAAATTCTCTGAAACGGTGGGCCAGTCCGGTGCCGGCGTATGCCAGGATTGTTACGCAGGTATGTACAACCAAAGAAATGGCAGTGTCGACTGTCAACTCTGCCCGCAAGGTTCTTATCAGAGTGCGCCCGGGCAGACGAGCTGTCACCTGTGCGACAAGAGAGAGGAGGGCAACGTACCCGAACCATGGGTTCCGGCCCCGATCGGAATCCGTTGGCACGCCCTGTTTGCGCTTCCGCACACGCACCCCACGTGCGAAAACGCGACCATTCATTGCTGTGGGTGCCGATCAGATGAATCCGACTTTGCGGGACAGAGCAAAAATTTGCATCGCCTCAACTGTTGCTCAGACTGCTGCGGCAGTGCCAAGGAGCAGTGGAACGGAAACCAGCTCTTTTTCCAGCAGAAACAGCACGCGTGTAGGCTTTGTCGACCTGGTTATTGGTCCAGCACCCCAGGGACCCCAACTTGTCACGCCTGCCCCCCTGGTTCATACTCCGATGCTTACGGCAGTACCGCGTGTACCCTGTGCCCTCGCACGACATACAGTCCATTGCCAGGCGCACAGAGCGCGGCATCTTGCTTAGCCTGTCCAAAAGGCAAATTCAGCAACTTGACCGGCCAGTCGCAGTGCATCGACTGTTTCAACCATTCTTACGCGGACCGCGAGGGATTGGCCGAGTGCACAGCCTGTCCTGAAAATACCATTTCTGGCCGCGGAACTTCACTCCGGGGAGGCTGCTTATGCAAACCCGGGTATACTGGCAACATGTTTGATGACCAGAACTGCTCAACATGCACCGCGGGTCTATACAAAGACACGCCGGGGCCGTCTGAATGTCTTGCATGTCCATCCGCGACCTACTCCCCTGCTATCGGAAATTCCGATGTGACAAATTGCTCACTGTGCCCGGCCAACGCGACGTCTTCTGCAGGCAGTACCCACCTCTATGCTTGCCAATGTCTTCCCGGTTTTACGGGACAAAATGGCAGTACATGCGAAGCGTGCCGTGCTGGAACATTCAAGCATGAGACCGGCCCGGCCGATTGTTCGAAATGTCCGCGGGGAACCGCCAGCGCGCACATCGCCGCAGTCAACAATGCGACATGTACAGATTGTCCGCGGGGGTCCGCAAGCAACCGCACAGGAGTGGCCCGGTGCCCCCTGTGCCGAGAAGGCTTTTACCAAGATCAGATCTCCGCGCTGAGCTGTTTGTCGTGTCCGGAAAACTCAAACTCGTCGTTGGGATCGACTCGCCGCCAAGACTGCATGTGCGCCCCTGGTTTCACTGGCGCATATTTCAACAGCAGCCTCTTCCCACTGCCGGTGTTGCAATGCGAACAGTGCGGACCTGGCAAGTTTAAACCAACCGTAGGCTTTCAGAATTGCTCTCTCTGTCCTGCAAACAGGTACTCTGGGGAGCACGGGCTCAAGGCTGCGTCTGAGTGCGAGCAGTGTCATGCATTCTCGGAATCTGAACCCGGTAGCACGCACATTACGCACTGCATTTGCGGGCCAGGTTACAGAGGCGAGCCTGTCCCAGCCACGTGTGTTGCATCATGCCGCAGCGGGCTAGGTCTACTGGTGAGCGAGTTTGCCAACAACGCCGAGACGGTCAACGGAGCCTTGTCTGCGTTTGACCATGGCATAGTGTCGACGGTGGACTGGGCAAACTTTATGATGGAAGTACTGCTGGACCCACATTTTGTCATCGTGGCTTTCAGTGACCAGTCGCACTACCAAGCACGCGACCCGAAAGAAATGGAGGTCGTGCGGACTTACGTCGAACGCGGTGGGGTGTTGGCTATTCTCAATCACGGGGGCGACGCTGCTCTCCGTTTTGCTCAAGACCTGTTTGGGTGGTCCATGGAGGGCATTGAGTGCAGACATCCGAGCCTGAAATCAGCCAACGCCACAGGCAGATTTGCGCTGAAATATTTTCCGTACGTGTACAGCCCTGGGCACTGCGTGACGAAAAGCAGTTTGCCAGTGGAGGCGCAAGTCCAGTTTGGCTCCTGCGCGTCACCCTTTTTGGGACAGAGGCAGTGTTCTGAAATATCAACCGTCTCAGTGTTTTCCGCGCCGTTTGGTTTTGGCCAGGTGCTGAGCATGGCCGGTAACATGACTCTGTTCAGCACCACGTCCTCTGCGGCTTCCATATTAGACCAGAAATACTCCTTTGCCTCCCTGCTCTCCAGTGCGATCCTAGACCGGGTCAATGACTACGGAGCGGTGCTTACCCCGGATGCCTCCGAGTTCCGGATATCGGATGCTTCTCATGCCACCATCTCGTACTACCACGACGAAAACAGCTTTGGGCAGCACTTGCTGCGAGAGCGCCCGACATTCGCAGTGATTGTGTTTGAGCACCAGTACGGCAACGCGTCCGTGTACGCAAGCATGCCGGTTTTCAGCATCCGCGAGTATGTGGCGGCCGGAGGCCATCTCGTGGTCGTGCCATGGGGGAGCGAGCCAGCACTCAACTTTATTCAGGACGTCTTTGCGTTTCAGGGTGTGCAGGGGATGTGCAGGCACGGCGTAGTTCGGGTATCTGCCGCGTCCTACGGGTTTGACGCTGCGTCCAATCCACATTATGTGCACATTGACGATGAGCAGGCGTTTTGCGTGCATTACAATTCACTGCCTGCCAGCGCGGCGGTACAGTACGCGGGGTGTTCTGACTATTTTGACCCCAGTGATATCAACTGCGAAAGCTCCGAGCAGTATGTTGGCGCGGCGGTGGTCCCACACGGAAATGGATTTTTGATTGGTCTAGCCTCTGACCACGCCGCACTCTTGGAAACGGCAACCCTCAACTTTGATCGCAAGGGCAGGATCTCCACTTCAAGCACACAAAGCGTCAACTGCACGGCGTGTCTACAGTCTCACAAGACCTGTGTCGGATGCGCCGCTGGCAAGTTTAAGCCAAAGAGAAATTACGCCAGCTGTTCGTTGTGTGCTGCTGGCAAGTACAACGGAGTGATTGGCTCCCTGAGCAGCGTCTCCTGCCTCGATTGCGGCATCGGCAAGTATAACGAGCAGCTGGGCCAAACCCAGTGCAAAGATTGCAGTATTGGCAAGTATCAATTTCAAGAAGGCAAAGAAGCGTGCAGGTCGTGCCCGGAATCGGCGTCATCGCCTGCTGGGTCGGTCTATGTCACAAAATGCGAGTGCTTGTCAGGGTACTTTGAATCCACGCCTTTTGATTTCGGGTATACGTTGAACAACACCGTGGAGTCGCAGGCAGAAATCAACGCCCTCAGTGTGCAACAAGCAGAATCGAGTCAGGGCGCATGCTCGCCATGCCTGCCGGGTTCATACCGCAACAAATCGGAGGGGCTCGCACTCTGTTCGCTGTGCCCGCAAAATACCTATTCCACCACCCTGGCGGCGTACAACCAGCACACTTGCTTGCAGTGTCCGCCATTCTCACAGTCGCCTGCGGGCAGCGGAAACATTACTGACTGTCAGTGCATGGCGGGATACCAGGGTCCCAGGGGAGGTCCATGTTTACCATGCTCTCCCGGATTCTTCAAGCAGACGAATGGGAGTGAGCCCGAATTGTTCTGTCGCCCGTGTGCCGTGGGCATGTACAACCCTGACAGCAACGCAACCGCTTGCCTGCAGTGCCCACGGCAAGACGTGACCACAAGCGACCTTGCCAGCGCGGACAAAAGCTCGTGCGTGTGTCAGCCTGGTTACTTTCGAAACGGCACGCAGCTTGGGGACTGCCAGCGGTGCGACGATGATTTTGTCTCGCGCAGAGCAAATGCGTCGTTTTGCACCGATTGTATCGAGGAGCTGGGCGAGGGCTTTACAAACAACCCCGATCACACAGAGTGCAAGTGTATTGCAGACGCTTGCAAAGACAGAACCATTGATTACGAAGTGGACGCCGACACCGCTGGGGTTGACTTTTGCAATTCCGTTGATAATTTCAAAGCAAAAAATGACTTGACCAAAGATTTGCAAGACCCTGATTCAGAGGTCTTTATCGGGACGGACGACTGTGTCAACAACACGTCGCCTGGGTCCCGTAGGCTGTTACAGGTCGAGCAGTCGACCAGGCGTCAGTTTGTGTGGGTTCTTGCCACAGAAGACCTGGATATCCCCGTGTATCGCCTGACCAACTCGACGCTACTTCAAGACGTCAGCCAGGCTAGGATAAGAGTGAGTTGCAAACCAGGCATGCAGCGATACAACAAGTCTGACCCCCAGAGCCCATGTGAGTCCTGTCCCAAGGGCTTCACAGGCGATGGACGGGATTGCAATGAACCAGTGATTTACCGTGAAAAATACTTTTATCTGGAGGAAAAAATGAACGCGTCCAAACACGAATTTTTCAATGTATACTTTGAGGACCCAATCAAAAACCCAGATTTGAAGTGGGATGTATTGTTTGTGTTTGGCATCACTGGTGGCCGCGTGACCCAACTCCCACCGCAATTGAGTTATACTACAACCTCTAAATCACGTGATCAATTATTCAATCCCGTTGATCAGGATGGGGACCTGACCGAGCCACAGCGCTTGGACATATGGCAGCATTCAAACCGCACTGTCAATGTGGTTGATGTCAAAAAAATACTGGAAGACAACGGGATCGGATTTGAGCAGTTTGACGTTATCGGGCTACGGTACAAGTACACCGAGGAAGGAAACGCAACGCATAGCCTGGACAACACCGAAGAAATCCGCGTTGACTTTGAATACCGAGAAAACTGTGACGGCGAGGAGCGCGGACAACGGCCCCCGTTTTGCCATGCATGTACACAGGGGAAGTTTGCCGGAGAATTGAATCAAACATCGTGCACAAATTGTACCAAATCATCGTATAGTTCTAATACTGTAAACACGCAATGTAAATCGTGCCCCGGTAACTTGATCGTCACACCTGGTCTTGGAGTTAGTGAATCCGATTGCAAATGCCCATGGTTCCAATTCTATAATGAGAGTGCAAATGAGTGTAGTTTATGCGCAAAAGGACAAAGTACATACCCCTTTGAGCACACACAAAACCTGACCAAGACTGAAAAGGGGTTGATTCATTATTTTAACGAAACGGACGAAGTCATGAAGGTGTGGGAGTTTTCAAAAGATTACAACGAGTCATCCTGTAAGCCGTGCAAGGATGGGCAGTTTAATAGCAACGAGGAGCATGGTGGAGGTCCAGACGCGTGGCGGTATGTAGGCCGATGCCATGTCTGTGAAAAAACACAGTATTCAAACGAAACAAACGAGCGCGAATATTGTTACGATTGCTCCATCAACTCAAACACCAATCAGTACGGGTCCGGCAGCCGGTTCCAGTGCCAGTGCGACGCAGGGTATTATGAAGACGATTGCCCCCTTCCTGACAAAAATCCGGAAGTGTTTTGGCTTGCAGGCACACTCAAAGACGCCGCTTCTTGCCACCTACCAAGTAACCAACCTGACGTCAAGTGCGATGAAAGCGAATGCCTAGCCTGTCGCCAAGACGACGACGATCTTTATTTTAAGCTTCATACCGGAGACGACAGGTGTGACATGACAGAGACTGGGGCGCGCGATCATCTATGTGATTGCTGGAAGTATATTGAATACGATATAGATTCTGGCATGCTTGATCAAAACAACGAGTTATGGACAGCGTACATTACAATGAAATCCGACACAGGCGACGGCGATCCGTCGGGACCGATCGAATATGAGTTGCAGTATTATTTAGAGAATAGCAACTCATGGGAAGTCGTCCAAGACCGACAGGGCCAAAAAATAAAGTATGACTGTAAAACCAAAATCAAATGCGAAAAGACACATAACAAACAGTTTTACCGCCGGAAAGCAAAGTATGATCATTACAAGTTTTGGCAAACAGACAAACGAGAAGAACATTACAACATAACAGAATATGATTACAACGGTACTCGGAAAGCACCGTATCCGTGGAAATCAGACGACTTGTATGACGATTATCATTACCGATTCTCCGATGAACACACCTATGGAGTCTATGATCACTTTCAACGCTGGGACGAATTTGACACAAATAGATCTTACACCCACAGAATTGACACACTCACAAAGTACACAAAGTTGCGACTCAAAATACGCAACGTCGATGTAGACATTGACAAGCGCACAAGAAAGTGCAGAGAGATGAACCTAGAGCAATATGGGCTCATGCTTCATGTATACCGCAAGTGTGAAAAGACCTGGCCTTTTTGCGAGGCTTGCCCAGTTGGCACGTACGTAGCCGAAGACAAACGAAGCTGCAAAAAGTGTACAGTGGGGAAGTACCAGGATATAACAACAGCGACTTTCTGCAAAGACTGTGGCATTGGTAGTTATCAGGATGAGAACAGGCAGTCGTCGTGCAAATCTTGCAACGAAAAGGAAACTACCGAGTCCGTTGGCAGTCAAAAGATCGATGATTGCAAGTGCAACCGGGGCTTTGTGAAAAAGACTGAATTTCTGAACTTGAATGAAGAGGAGCACTGGGTTTCCATGGGCGCCGCCCAAAGCTCACCGCCAGATGGTTACGAATATTGTTTTGAAGAGGATCTCGGAAATTGGATTAACCAGGGCATCTGCGCTGAAAAACACATTGACGATGACTCATGCATCATCGAAACCGACATTGACATTCCCTACAAAATCCGAGGACTCCAGAAAGACAAGTACTACCGAAGCCACAAACTCAAGGGTCAGTTTGTTTTGGATCATAATGCTAAGGTAGTCACTGCCAAACTACAGTTCAAAGTCACTGGCTGTAATGGTAACACATGTGATGTATTCTATGATGACGAATGGCAGTCCGTCAACACCCCGCTTGCTTCCATTCACACAACTGCAATGGAACAGAGATCATTGGACAAGGATGATATTCGTTACGGCTGGTTTTTACCCGAATTCGAACTTCCCGAAAACTACGAGCGCCTACAACTGATGGCTCGCTATTTCGAGATTGATGAAATGACAGGGGGGCGTAAATGTCACTCCATTGAACATCACGACAACAAGATGAAAATCACGATGGGCGATCTTCATAACATGCGCCCCGAATGTGATGCTTGTTTTGCAGGCAAGTACCAAGGCCAGATTGACTACCCTAAACCTGGCGAGGGTGATTCTTGCACAAAATGCTCCCAGGGTAAATATTCGGATGCATACAACTCATCAGTCTGTGCCGAATGCGCGCCAGGATTTTTCGCCAAAGGACCAGAAAACACAAATTGTACCGCGTGCGCTCCGGGCACGTACCAGGAGAATTTTGCAGAATGGCAGTGTGATTCATGTACACTTAAATCACACTCAATACGCGCGGCAACCCTCAAGGAGGACTGCAAGTGCAACGCGGGGTTCACAGGACCGGACGGCGGGCCCTGTTCTGGATGTCGGGCTGGAACGTACAAATCTGTCAATGGGTCCAGAAGTTGCTTGAACTGCAGTGCTGGTTTTTACAGCTCTGTTGTGAACGCGATGAGCAACGCTACGTGTTTGTTGTGTGGTCAAAACAACTACAGCCTTGCCGGGGCCGATCGCTGCTCAATTTGCACCCCGGACTCGCATAGCCAGCCAGGAAGTCAAAGTCGGGATAATTGTACCTGCAACGTGGGATTTAACCGGGATAACGAAAACCGATGCTCGAAATGCGCAGCCGGCAAGTATCGCCAACAAGACACCCTAAATGATGAATGTACTGATTGTGACAAGGGGAAATTTTCACCTGCACTGGGGGCCAATTCTTCGTCGACATGCCAACCGTGCCCGGCGGGTAACCACACAGACAATGAGCAGGGGCAAGATCAGTGTCGCGTCCCGTGCCCTGCTAACTCCATATCATTGCCAGGAGCTGTCTATGTAGGGGATTGCTTATGCAATCCGGGCTTTAAAGGATACTTGGAAGGAGTCAGTTTGGAAGACGTTGAAGAACAAAATACAGTGTGTAAATTGTGTGAAAGAGGCAAATTCAGGACAAACATTTCCGATTCTGAATGTACTGAATGCGAAGCGGGTAAATTCAACCCACTGCTTGGATCTACTTCGATTGAAAACTGTACCGACTGCGCGGCGGGCACATATGGTCCGGGAACTGGGCTGTCCCAGTGTACAGACTGCCCCAGTAATGCAACGTCACAACCCGGAAGCCGTGAAGCGGGAGATTGCTTCTGCCTGGCAGGATTCGAAGGCGGGTCAGGAAACGACTGTGTGCAGTGCGAAAAAGGGAAATACCAACCCTTGCAGAAACAAGATGAATGTTTGCGATGCCCACAAGGCAAATATAATCCGAACTCAGGGTCAATATCACTGGACAATTGCACAAATTGTTCAGCGAATTTCTATACTGATAAGCCCGCGGCTGAAGATTGCACAGTCTGCCCCACTGTTTCAGGCGTGCAGACGGTGTCACGGCCAGGAACTTCTCATATACAAGACTGCGAATGTCCACAGGGGTATTCTGGGACTGTGGCATCTCACACTTGCGAACCATGTCAGCCCGGACACTTCAAGGCTAACCCAGGCTCGCATGATTGCGAACCATGTCCGCCGAATACTTTCATGACTGAATTAAAAGCAGTCATTTGCACAGACTGTCTTCAGCATTCCTTCACGGAAACGACAGGAAGCACGGAACGCGCGCATTGTCTCTGCAAGTCGGGATTCAAACACGATACCGGAGGGGACTTTGTGGCAACCGTGATTACGCAAGCTGATTTGAAACCAGTGGGTAAAAATGGACAAGCAAAATCTCATTGCGCAGATTCTGATCCGCGCAAATTTCAACTGGCTCGTACAGAGGATTGTCGGAAACAAATGGAAGAACAGGCTGTTTCAGATTTTGAACGTAAATCATGCGAAGTACAAGACAATGTAGACACTACTTTCTGTGATAAAGAAAATGAAGCAGTGCAATGCTTTGATGACGAAGAACGTGAAAACCTAAATGAGGATGAGAGGAAACATTGCGATTACAACAAACGAACTGGAACGTGGTACAATTGGTGCCGGTATGCAGTGACATGGCAAGGAGTGTTGAACAATTATCCACAAGGTCGATTTGAAATATATTCAGCCCAATCACAAAAAATTCTGAAAGATACAAATCAAAATGTCATATTGAAAATAGGAAATACACTAGAACGTACGTTTTACAACAATGCAAGTGAAATGTACCCTTTTGAACACGATGGGTTGTCTAATCTAACCATTGAAATGCAGACTGAAGCCACTTGGTCCGGATGCCCATCGAATGATGATTATGATTCAGACTGGGGCTACCTCACAATCACGATGAAGTTCATCCCGGACTGCAAAGGCTGCCGGAAATCATGCGTCCCTTGCCCCAACGGCACTTACAGCACCGAATACAACAGCCGCGTTTGCTCCAATTGCGAAGCAGGAAAATACTCCGACGCAATCAATGCAAGTAACGCCTCGACGTGCCAGTTCTGTCCGGCAGGTAAGTGGCAGTTTGCCGGGCAAGGCGACTGCGAAGAATGCGTCGCAAACTCAAATTCCCCCGTGGGCAGCACGGCGTCGCAAAACTGCACCTGTAACGCGGGGTATTTTGGCCAGCATGAGCCAGGCGTCGCGTTTCACTGCACTCCGTGCGGTGTGGGATCATACAATGACGTTACCGACGCCAGCTCCTGCCAGCTGTGCCCAGTGACTGTGAATTACTCGATGCCGTCAACCAGGGGTCCGATTGCAAAGACTCCCGTATTTGCGTTTGCGCCAAGTGAGCAGACGGGGAATGGCCATGGACTGACGTGGCCACGGCCCACACAGGCCAAGTTTGACGCGACAAGTTCTGTTTCCGGGCCTTTATTTGAAGAGGGCGCTTTTGATAGTGACCTGAACATATTGAGCAATGGAGGTTTCACAGTTGTGTTAAAAGTTCGCTTTTCGCCTGTGCGGGAAGCAGAGACATTATTGCATATAGCTTTGTCGGATCCTTTCAAAAACATCTGGATCTCAAGAAATGACAATATCATAGGCCAATCACTAAGATTTCAATTTGGAACGTGTACAGTGGTTGATCTTGCGGAATTCATTCCTGACAATCAGTATTTGTCGTTATCATTTCATGCCAAGCTTGATCACGATGAATCAAAAATAAAGGACCTCCGACTAGTTTGGAACGGAACGGAGACTACAAAACCTTGCGATGGCAGTTCCACATATACACCTCCAGCCGAACTCTCTTGGCATCACATTGCAGTTGGAAAATACGTTTTTAATAACAATGCGTTTGCCAAATTTACTGGAGACATCTCTGGAATCTTTGTATTCGACTCATTTTTGTCCACCGCCGAAGCCCAAACGGTTGCTGATTTGATCCCACCCAACACAGAGTATGCATGGGACCGCAGCTGGGAAAACGTGCCGCCAATGAGCGGCCAACTCGCAGATCCCGCCATGGTTCACTTTGGGCAGTGGCCCGTAGCTGCGATACCGGCGTACGACAACGTGGTCTTTGAGCTGAAACAAACACCGAACCAGAGAAATTTAACCTGGGACGAGGCCAAGGAAAGCAGCGAAGGAGATGGTGGCAGGATGCCAACTGCGGAAGAAATTAGCCACAGAATTTCCACCCACGGCAAATTTTTTGCTCCAGGGCAGAGAGACGTGGAGTACACCCCTGTTATTTCCGTGGTCAATCACCAAGCTGACAATACCGTACAAAACTACCAAGACTTTACAAATTACGGTCCATTTTGGTATCGACGTGGAGATAACATGTCATGTTTTGTGCGTTTTGAATATGGTACTGTAAACGAAGAGTCGAGCCTGTTGCATCTTACGCCATCCGACACAGCGAGAACGTTTTTTCAAATAAATCGAGTGCATGCAACATTAAGTACCAAAACAAAATTTGAAGCCAAATTTGGATCGCAGAGCGATCTCTGTGAAGTAGAAGTTGAAATCGACCACGGACAGAACGATATCGTTAGCCACACTGTTACCTTAGTCGCAACATTGCAAGATGATGTACTGGAGCTCAGCGTGTTCACAGATCAAGCGCAAATAGGGCGGCAATCAACAGTTTGTCATGATTCGAGTCTCACACCACCTGATGTTTCCACACAGTGCTGTCAAGTTCTCTATCTGTCACGAGATGGTTATAATCATGATAATCTCAGATTCTACGGCTTGATTTCCAACGCCCTCATGTTTAATCAAAGCATCTCAGCGCCGGATCAAATGCGGATCATTAAACAGTTGGCCCCATCCCCGCCGCTGAAAGTCTGGGCCCTTGATGACGGCACCCCAGTTGTCTACACCATAGGAGGCTCCGACAATTCGGCTGTCGGGCCTCAAAGCTACACCGACGGAGTCACAGACATTGTCCATTACCTCACGATCACCCCCGTTTTGCCCTCCAGCAGTGAGATCACGTCGCCCGAGGCCAGTACCTCCATTCAAAACTGTTCTTGTCAGTCGGGTTACGGGCCAATGATTGCCGGCCAGAGTGGAGTCGAATGTTTTTTGTGCGAACCAGGCAAGTATTCTGTAGGCGGAACCATGAAATGTACGAATTGCTCAGCAGGGACGTTTCAAAATATGTCTGGCCAGAGCGTCTGTGCCAATTGTTCAAAGTGGACGTATCAACAGCACGAGGGCCGGACGTATTGTGTCACGTGTCCAAACAATATAGAAGAAGAAAATATTCGGCGCCCAACCTGCAAAGTCTGTGGTGCGGGAGAAGGAACAATACTAGGAATGCCACATCTGGGGTGTCAGATCTGTCAACCAGGCTATAACAAAATTGAAACCGACAAAGAAGGTAGACAAAACGTCCCATGTGAACCATGCCCGATAAACACGTACAATCCTGATTATGGAGGTGAATTTGGATCTAGTTGCACACCTTGCTTTGGTAACTCAACCACGAAAGACTTGCGCGCACGAACGAAAATAACCGACTGTGAATGTAACGCAGACTATTTTTTGAGTACCATAAATGGATATCAGTGCAAATTAT